>Ga0209489_101436_pt1 | contig 48923 bp, 20 predicted proteins | sample SiratrowhiteBW_FD_187527 | JGI IMG/M metagenome (GOLD analysis project Ga0209489, IMG submission 187527) | Root nodule microbial communities of legume samples collected from California, USA - Siratro white BW (SPAdes) (version 2) | ecosystem: Host-associated > Plants > Roots > Nodule | place... | reverse complement strand
AAATATATAAATATATATATATATATATATATATATATATATATATATATATATATATATATTTATAGAGAGAGATAATTTGTTCTTGTTCAGACTTACGATAATACTATCTCCATTTATATGGATGATCTTTTAGCACAAAAAACAAAGTTTATATTGATTCACCTTTTAAAGTGTTAATAAAATCCTAAAGTTTTCTTCAAATTTTGCCTCCTAATAAATATTATTCTTTGAAATAGTTAATGAAAATTTTAAAAGTAATAAGAAAAAAGAAGTAGGGATGTTTTAATAAGATTAGCTTTGAATGAAAACTATCATCTTGACCTAATTATTATTTTTTTAGTTTGTGTGTAAAAATCTTAAATATATGGTACTTCTCTATATAAATAAAATTGTATAATTTATGTAATTAAATCAGAAATTAATTAGTGCACGCATAATTTGGGAAGCATTGTGATAATTGTTTAAAATGAGGGGATTAAGGTGATTTTTGGTATTATTTACAGTTTTTTATAACCCATCCTTGCAAAACATTGTTACAGAGTGAACCACAACATAATTTTATTTTACCGTAAATATTATATTTGTATTTATGTAATTAAAATTTTATACTTGAGAGTTTATATTTAAAATTATATAGTCTTATACTTACTCTTAAAATGTTTTCACCTGGTTATATTAAAGTATTATTATCATTAAGAAAATTTGAATATAAATATACCACACAATTTTTTATAGTTAATATCACTAAAAGATATTTATTATCATTTTAAAAACATTTCTAAATAATATTAGTAACTAATATTGTTGATGAATACTTTTAACCTGTGCTATTACTATAAGTACACATATTATTTAATCATATTTTTTAACAATATATATTATATTAAATATTTTACATTTTTATTTTTTAATGTCATTGTTAAAGCTTCTTCTTAGGCAAGTTTTACTTTTAGCAATAATTATACTTGCATAATGTTTACTATTATTATTTTATATCCATTATTAGTTCTTATCTCTCAGTTCTAGTCGAATGATACTGTAATAATATCTTTATATTTCTGTCTTCTTCTCTGTCTCTTTGTCTCTCATGCCGGATACATGTATGATTTTCTATTCCTTTCTCTCAATGTGTGTTTTCTAACATGGAATGTTCATGTTTTTCTTATTTTTTTCTCAACATGAACTACTTGTTACTGTTATCAGATATGTAGGTGGATTATATATATTCCTTTACTATTTCAATTCTCTATTTTGATCTCTATTCTTCTATCAAACTAAATTCATATGACAATGAGAGACTTTTCATTTTATCAAAAAGCTTTAATCGTACCAGGAAATGGCAGGGAGATGTGGCAGATGGACTATTATCAAGGCAATCCAGTCTTCTTCATCATCATCAACAACACCAAATTACAGGTGATGTGATTGTTTCCCTTGTGTTGTTCTTATGTTGCAGATTTTTTTTGCTACTGAGATCTGTTTGCATTATTTTTGGATGCTCAGAAACTAGATAAAAAAGAAACATTTTTTACATTAAACATTCTTGTTATACATGTGTTTTGTTTTTAACATAACTTCTGCTGAAACTACATTGCCTTTATTCCATGTTCTACTAGAGGTATACAACATTAATCATGTTGATGATAAGGGTTTGGACACAATCACACACAAAGGAGGTAGCTTTTTGTGATATAAAATATGCTAGAGAATGAAATTGTTTTTTCTTATTCAAAGAAAAGTACATAGATTTATTAGTAAAAAAGTAGATGAATGAATGAGGGGTAAGAAAAGCATTCAATGGTGTATTAGTATATTGAGTTCAGTGCTCACACCACCTCTTTAACATCTGGCCAATTATCATGGTATTTTTTGCTATACATGTAGAATATGGTATGCTGGTTTCAAGCCTAGTGTTCTTTGTCATAACTTGCAGAAAGTCCCAAAGGGGTTCCTGAAGCATTTGAATGAAGACTTGTCAAATGCAGTTCTTATTGGTCCTACCGGTGATAACTGGCAAATAACTATTTTGAAGAAAGGAAGTAACATTTATATGCAAAATGGTTGGTCACAATTTCTGAGAGAGAACTCAGTGATGCTAGATGATTTCTTGGTTTTTACATATCATGGAGGGAACTGCTTCCATGTTCAAATCTTTGGTAAGAATGGATTGGAGAGGCTATGTTTCAAACAAACAAGACAAGATCAAGTTCTGATTCCAAGTTTGGTGAGGGCAAAGAAGAACACACACAAAAGAACTTTTGCCAGTTCATTCCACCACCAAGCCAAGTCTTATAAAAAAGGTAACTATTATTGGCCAAATGTTTTTAAAGGAAGAACATGCAAACAACATTGTAGATTTGACCTTTAATTTCCTCCCTAACCCCAAAAATATCTTATGTCTTAAAATTTGTTTTATATATGTAACAGGTATGTCTTTCAGCAACAAATTCTCATTTTCTAAGGACTTTCCAAAGCTCAAGAGCTCAATTAAGATTGAAAACACAGAAGAATGCAACTTGGCAGACTCTTTTACCTCTCGCAATCCTCACTGGAAGCACCTCATGACAAAATGCAATGTAGAAGATCACTGCACATTGGTAAATATGAATTTATTTTCTGCAGTAGAAGTGTCACTAGAATTGAGTGACATTCTTATTCCACATGCTAAAACAAATTAGTTTTTTTTTTTATTTTTTTATTCAAATGTCAGTTCCGGGTGTTTATCTGAGTTACATCATACAAGTGACAATTTCGTTTAGAACACATTAATATGATATAAATTGGGGTTATTTTGCATGCAGCCAATTGCTACGGAATTTGCAAGGAAGCATATTCCTGAAGAAGTGAAACAGATCATTCTTTGGAACAGAGAAGGAAAATTTTGGGAAGTGGTAGTGACTTGGTTTGGATGTCAAAACAAGAGGTATACTCGATTCACAACAGGATGGGGAAGATTCGTTCGTGATAACAGACTTATGAGGGGTGACACTTGCATATTTGAACTTGAAGATCAAAACCATTTGAGTGTTCACATATTCAGAACAGGATATTGTACACCAAGACTGTATTAAGAATGAGTTTGAATTGAGAATTTGATTAGGTTTGATTTATTTCATTAATGTCATGTTATTGATACAGGTTTGTTAAGCCTGAAATAGGGTGTATTTTAGTATGATGTTTTCTATTCATAAACACAACTCTTAAAGAGATTATTATTAATCTTTCTAGCATAATTCCATTATAATGTATTCTAAGTTCAATTAAAATGTAAACATGTGTAAACAAATCTATGAGTAATATTATTTTTAAACTTCTATCAGAACTTTTAGTTTTGTTAACTGAACACATAGTTTTCTTATTACACTCAAAAGAATTCATTTCTGCAAACTAAGTAGCATACATTTAGAAATATTTACACGAATTTTCAAACATAAACTGAGATATATCTTTCTGCTACTCACTACACTATACAAAACAAGACAAGTGTTTCTGCAATAACACAAATGGTGACCGAATATGGAATGTGGTTGGAAAATAATGTGCAATCTTTCCGTTGATGAACATAACTTGGACAGCGAAGGCATTGTCGTTTTATTCTTAATAGGTAGAGCTATTAATGGAGCTGGCGTGATTCTGTGTTTGTTTTCAAAACGGGTAACTGAGAATCAAAGGGACCATTTGTTGACAACAACACTCCCTGTTCCAATTTCCTAACTTGAAAGCCAAACAAAACAAACGGGGTTTTAGAATAATGAGTAACGTGCAAAGCTCAGAACAGGGAAAACAAATCAAAGCTTAGACTTTCAGCAGTTTGAGGTGATGGCGAAGTGGATCTGAAAGGTGAAGAATTTCAGTAAGTAGAGCCCAACGTTTTCGTCTTTGAATCAAAGGGTCATCAAATACTTTAAAGCATTGATTTTTCTGCCTTCCCACACACTCAAGTTGCTTCTGAGCTCCACAGCTCAACTCTGTCAACTGGTACTTCAATCTTTTATCTCATCGTTCCACTCTTATCTTGCATTTGGGAGTTTCTGTTGTCTGAGTTTATGACAAATGATAAAAGACCAAAGGTGGTCATGTTTCTTTCTCTGGCTTTCACTTCACTGACACCACCCTCACCTCTCAAACTCTTTTTCCTCATCAAGATTTGTTTTTTTTTTTTTTTTTAATAAACTTGAAGTGTGAGTACTAATTTCTGATATGTACTTGTTTATTCTGCTGAGGCTGAAAAGAAAAGTACATGCTTGATTAATAACTTTTTTCAATGAAAAAAAAAAACTATTTATAGTGGGATGCAAATTTGAACCAGATCCTGATTTTTTTTTTCAGTTCTTTTAAGCAAAATGGATTTTTTTTTTAAACTTTAATAGAAACTTTTTAATTAGCCTGCTTCTAGAAAAGCATCTGAAAACCTTTAGCATTTTTGTTTTTGGATTGTTTTGAATTCAAAAAGGGGGTGTAAAATTTTCAGGACTTGACATAGTTTTGGATATACAGCGTGATGACTAGTGGTGCCAAGAAACACCCTCAGTTCTTCAAGATCTTCCTTCCAGAGCAACATTCTGACATAATGGTATCATTTTCTTGATTACACTTTCTGCAACCTGGGCTTACATGAAGACATATATTGTTATAATACATTGTATGAATAATTAAGTTTACTGAAAATAATGTGAGATGTTGTAACAAATTTACTGAAAATATTATGAGATGTTGTAAAAAAATTTACTGAGAATATTATGAGATGTTGTAACCTAGGCTTACAACGCAGTTTTTTTATTTTAAAGTATTATCTGCTCAGTTACTCATGAGAGGCTTTCTCTCTCTCAAATTGCAGCATATTATACAAAAAAATTGATTTTTGTGTAAATAATACAGGAATATCATTAATGGAAATAGGTAAGAAATTATTTATATATTTTTTATTTATATTTGATTTATTGTTGTTGAATATATATATTTGCAGTCATTGCATTTTGCTGTATATATGTATGTAGTTTGTGGTAATCTGGTTTCAAGCCTAGCCTAGTGTGTTTTGTGATAACTTGCAGAAACTTCCAAAGGAGTTTTTGAAGCATCTGAATGAAGACTTGTCGAGTAATGCGGTTCTTATTGGCCCTTCTTCTGGTAGCCAGTGGCAAGTAAGTGTTCTGAAGAAAGGGAATGACACATATATGCAAAATGGTTGGCCACAATTTGTGACAGACAACTCAGTAGTGCTTAATGAGTTCTTGCTTTTTACATATCATGGAGATAACTGCTTCCATGTTCAAATTTTTGGTATGAATGGATTGGAGAGGTTATGCCTCAAAGAAACAAGTCAAGAACAAGAACAAACTGCCATCCCAAAGAAGAGTACACAAACTTTTGCAAGTTCATTCCCCCATAAGTCCATGTCTTGTGAAAAAGGCAAGTATGTTTTCTCAAACATACACACACACATATGTTAATTACAATATCTTACAAATTTTATTTGTCCAAATGTTTTGAAAGGAATAATATCTCATTACTTAAGCTTTTGTTTGATGTTTGTAAATAGATATGGCTTTCAGCACTGGATGTGAGACAAAGGAAACAAGACAAAAACAAACTTCCACCCCAAGTTTGGCAAGAACAAAGAAGAATAAAGAAAGAAAGTTTTCTCCAAGTGCATCACACCTCCATGAATCCAAGTCTTGTCAACAAGGTAAATATGATGTCTAAACATACTCATAAATGTGGTTACAAACTCAGAAAGTGATAAATCTGATTTGACCAAATGGTTTTGAAAGGGAGAACATGCAAACAACATTATATATATTATGGCTTTGTATTCCCCCTAACCCCTCAAACATGACTCATTTCTTAAGTATTTGCTTTGTGTAACAGATTTGCCCTTCACCAACAAAGCCTCTCTTCCGAAGGACTTCCCAACTCCTCAGGATTCAAGTGAAATTGAAAGTTTGGAAGCATGGAATTTGGCAGAGTCCTTTACCTCTTGCAATCCTCATTGGAAGCACCTCATGACAAAATCTAACGTGGAAGATCGTTGCATATTGGTAATAAATATGAATCTATTTTCTGAACTAGTGTGTCACTATAGAGTTGGGTGACATGCTTATTTTACATGTTAAAATTTTAAACACAAACCCAAATGAGTTTTCATGGTTCAAAATTAGTTGAGGTTGTTTATATCTACCTAAGATAGATTCATTTAGAACACATAATGTGATATGAATTGTTGGTAATCATGCTTGCAGCCTATTGCTACTGAGTTTGCTAGAAAGTATATTTCTGAAGCAGTGAAACAGATCCATATTGGAAACTCGGAAGGAACATTTTGGGAAGTGCAAGTGAATTGTTTCAAAAATCAAACTAGAAGATATGCTAATTTAACCAAAGGATGGGTAAATTTCGTTCGTGATAACAAGCTCATGAGAGGTGACACTTGCATATTTGAACTTGAAGAAGACTTCCATCTGAGGGTTCACATATTCAGAACCAGATGTGCACCAAGTTAAATCTTAGCTTTATTAGAAATATCTAATATTGCATTGGATTATCTCCAACTTATCCTTATTATAATTATGTGAAACTTCTTCCTTTTTCATTACGGTATTCATGATGGACTCATAGTAGTTTTATTATCTCTCAATCTTATCGCTAGTATATATCTTCTTCTTTTCTTAATCAAAGTTGCTTCGTACAGATTGCAATCCTAACCACTACAACCTGTAAACTATCATTGATTATTCATAAGCAGTCAAGTTTTTTTTATATGAACAAAAACTTTATTTCACGTTTGCATATGGAACTTTAAAGTTGCTCTTAACATGTTAAAATTGAAATCAAAACCTCGTTATTTTTTCTTAGTGAAATGTGTTATACATAACACACTCGTAATCGATTTAGATTCCTTCATACTGTTGAACACGAAATGATCATTATTCAATATAGTTAATGAATCTAACAATCTTTATTTGATAAAAATTAAAATGTCTTTTTCATCAACATTTATCTCTCATAATCTTAAGAGTATTTAGGTTTCAAATGCAGAATAATATCATACCAAGTGGACTCACCTTCAAAAGATAATTTTAGTTAAAAGAAAATCCAACATCCTTAAAAATTGGTGACTTCTACTCGTTTTGGATTTGTGTTTGGACTCCAAATCTGCTAATCTGGTTATGGTCATTGCCTATAAAATGTTGTCTATTATACACTACACTTGATTTCAACTCCTAATTGATATGATTATATAAGTTTTAGGATCCTCCTTTGTCACAAACTCAAAGAGTGAGATATCTCTCATCTTTCTCATGCATGTGCATTTTTTCCTGTGCATGCAAATTGCCATTAATTATGGAGATTTTTTTTGAGCAAATCTCAGACTATTGGGAGAATCGTATCTCAAAAACAGGAAAAGATAAATCGTGGAGTGTGAGAACTTTACCAATTTACCAAACAAGGAATTACCTATAAATGTCATCCTTTATCATGTATTTTTTTTTGCCTAAATATGAGACATTAGGAAAAGTTACAAATGGATCCTTGTTATCTTCAATTTTCGTGGTCCCCCATCAGTTTTCCTCATGCTGACACGTGTAACAAAGTTGCACTTCCTAACACTGCAATCTTTTTTGTTCTTTAACAAAAGATATGTCATGAAAGAACAGAATAAAGTCTTACAAAATCTTCTTTTTAATAATTCTTGATCTTTACATGTTTAGAAATCGGATAAGGACTTTCTTTTCTTGCTTTCTTCACACTTTTTTTTAATTCCTTTCACTTTTTGCATACTCTCTTGCTCAGCCTTCCTGAAAAGTTTCAGTTTCTTAAACAGTAAATTCTGTAAAAATTTAAGTGATTGGCTTAAGCAGAAACGAGCTGTGGTTTTGATAAAAGAAACGGCAAAAGGTAATAAACAATTAATGTTTGTTTAAAACTTTATTAGAATGCTAAAAAAATTGGTCTTTACAGACGTTGAAAACATTGATTAATTAAGGTTTTGAAACAACACATATATTAAGAAGCAACATACATGTGGCCAAAAAATTCATCTCTCACTTTTTATATATAAAACAAAACAAAAAAGTGTTAAGTTTTGAAGAAAAAATAAAACGTTAATTGGTCTTAAGAAAAATTTATAACTCGTTAGTTTCAAATTAAATAGGAAAAAGGAAAAAAAAAGGTAATGAGTATAAACTAATCCCATGTTCAATAAACAGAAGTAATCTAAATTCTTATTATTTTCTTACTAATATTTTGGAGCTTATAGATATATACATAATTTGTTTTGCATAGCTTTTTATACCTGAATTATATATATATATTATTTTTTTTATTTGTTTCTTGGCACAGATATCAGGAGAATGAAATTATGAAGTGGTGTATTAGTCTCTGCCTACAAGAACAGTTTCCCTTGTGGCACTCACAGCACGTTACAGAGAACAACTCACACAAATGGTGACCGAAAATTGAATGTGGTTGGAAAATAGTGCGCACTGTTTCCATTGATGACATATGTTGGGCAGAGAAGGCATTGTCGTTTTATTTTTTTTATAGGGAGAGCTATAAATGGAGCTGCCGTGGCTCTGTGTTTGTTTCCACAACTGGTAACTAAGAATCAAAGGGACCAAACGCAACAACACTTGAAAATAACACCCCCTGTTTCAATTTCCTAACTTGAAAGCTAAACAAAACAAACGGGGTTTTACAAGAAAGTAACGTGCCAAACCTAAACTGGGAAAAAAATCAAAGCTTGGACTTTCAGTTTGAGGTGGTGGTGAGTCACCGAGTCCTCACTCGTTAGCTTTTTAATATGATTTTTTTTCATATATGTCAAGTTGGTTTTTTTTTTTTTGTTATTTTAAGGTTTTAAAAAACCATTTTTTGACTCAAAAAGCAGAGAAGAGTGGGGACTGGAGAATAGGGAGTGATGTCGAAGTGGATCTGAAAGCTGAAAAATTTCAGTAGGTAGAGCCCAAAGCTTTCATCTTTGAATCAAAGGGTCATCAAATGCTTTAGCGTTTTTCTGTCTTCCGATACACTCAGAAAATGACGCACCCTTCTTTCTACAAGCTTCTTCTCCCCTCCACTCTCCAACCCAACCAACTGGTACCTAAATTTTCTCTCATTTTTTCCCACCTTTTTTTGTAGATTTTTTTCTTGCTTTTTGGAGCGGCTATTGTTATTTATTGGGTGTGTGAGGAATTTGAGTGAAAGTGAAAGGGGTAAATAATGATTCTGGGTTATGCCTTTTCTTCACACCCACCACTCCCAGCTCCCAAACTTGGTCAGCTCTTTAATCAAGTTTGTTTTTTTTTTATTCCATCTGGAGTGTGAGTACCAAATCCTATCCCTGCTTATTTGTTCTGGTAGGGTTGGGAGGAAAAGTGCATGTTGGTCTAATCAGTATTTTTAGTTAAAATAAAGAACTATTACAAGTGGAATTATGAGTTCTGAACCTAAATTTCTGGGTTTGTCATGTTTATTTCATGATTAGCTTGCTTTCAATTTTTTACTGCAGAAGACTGGTTGAGTGATTGTAAAGAAAAATCAGAAAATTTCTTTCGGGACTTTAGAAGACACTTCTTTGTGTTGGCTCACTCGAAATTAGTGTAGAAATTGAAGTCAATAAAGTGTGATTGGTTAAGTTTATGTCTTTTTTCCACCAGTGTTCTCACTTGTAAGCTTTTCAGTTTTGTCCACGTTCCTATGTGAAAAACACCCAATAAAATTGCCAGACCTTTTGCTTTCTTGAAATTAGTCTCTGTTGGTCGACCAGGGGTTCTTTAGCAGAAGAAATAAGCTCTAGCTTGGGAAATTATGAGAAATCACATGTTTAATATATATATATATATATATATATATATTATGTATGTATATATAAGTGAATAAGATGCTTCGAATTAGACATCTCTTTTTACTGAGCACTGCCAATTTGTTTTGTCACGGTTTCTAGTAAATACGAAACAGTAATTATGCATTTGATCAGTGTTTTTCACCGTATACACTCAAATTGATCTTAAAATACTTATGCTGTGTTACTTAGGTAGAGATTTATAAGTATCACTCAACTTACATTGGAACTGATAGAGGAAGCATTTGAACTTGAGTCCAACTATGTGTCTTCCTACCATTTTCATTAGATAAGTTTGGTTCTTAGAGCTTAGAACATCATTGAGGTCTTGTATTACAAAAAATTACCAATATTTGGAATCAATTTTGATTTATGAATTGCAGAGGCTTCCAGATGGTTTTATGAGGAAATATGGGGGTGAACTTTCTCCAATTGTTACCCTCTCTGTTCCTGATGGTAGTGTCTGGCGTGTAGGATTGAAAAAGGCAGACAACAAGTATTGGTTCCTTGACGGTTGGCAAGAGTTTAGTCAGCACTATTCCATTGGGGTTGGATACTTGTTGGTTTTCAGATATGAAGGAAAGTCATCTTTCAATGTTCATGTTTTTAACTTGGCTACTTCAGAGATAAACTATCAATCAGCCAGGCGATGTAGTAATGAAGGGCCTCACCTTGCAAATCTACTTGAATTTTTTGAACAAATGCATGATGAAGATTCTATTGAAATCTTGGATTCATCAACTTCCCATCTTACTCCCAGTTCATTGCAAAATAAGGTTCTTGCTGGATCAGTAGATAAAATGTCTCATGGAAAGAGTTATACACCTCCAGCATTGCAGAATCTGTTCAACGGATCAAAACTTAATAGCGTAAACTGGGGAGAGGGTGGTGATGCGCATTGTTCAAAAAGTGCCAATTCACTGGATAATCGGTTCACAAGAGACATAGGAGTTCAGTTTAATGCAGTCGAGTTTAAAAGATCTACTGAAGAGTTGAAATTACGTGCTTCCATGGAGGAAAGGTTGAAAAAGGCTGCAAGAAAGAAGCGGAAATCAGGTCCTAGTAGTCCCTTTTAACTGGTTTTTCTTTCTGTGATCTGTTTATATAAAAATTGAATTTTAAGATCAATACAATTTGTGAAAGTGCAGATGGACAGGAAGCCTCTGCTGAACAAGAAGATGAAGTTGAAATGCGCTTTAGATTTTATGAAAGTGCTTCTGCAAGAAAAAGAACTGTGACAGCAGAAGAAAGAGAGAGGGCCATCAATGCAGCAAAAGCATTTGAACCACCTAATCCTTTCTGCCGGGTTGTCCTAAGGCCCTCCTATCTATACAGAGGATGCATAATGGTGAGCCTTGAATTTGACACCATACATATAACTTTTCATTCTTCTTATTAGCTGATCTTGTATACTAAAAAGTGTTTTTTTGCAGTATCTGCCATCCTGTTTTGCAGAAAAACATTTGAATGGAGTCTCAGGGTTTATCAAACTTCAGATCTCTAATGGGAGACAGTGGCCAGTTCGGTGCCTTTATAGGGGAGGTAGAGCCAAGTTAAGCCAGGGGTGGTTTGAGTTTTCATTAGAGAACAATTTAGGAGAAGGTGATGTGTGTGTGTTTGAGCTTCTTAGAATGAAAGAGGTAGTGCTGCAAGTTACCATCTTTCGCATTACTGAGGATTTGGGATTGTTGAGCCCTCCTCCTTTGCTGCAGCAGAATCAAAACATGAGCTCAGCTAAACTGCTGAACAATCCCTTGCAGCAACACCTTACTTCAACTAAAATGATTAGAAATTAGCAGCAGGTTAGAGCTCAACTGTATCAAATAATCCCTTGCTTATGTGTGGAACTTAGATGCACTTTTTTGTCCAACATTTCAGGGTGACTTGAGTGGAACATAGTAATTATAGTTTTGATACTTTTGACTTGGGTTGTAAATAGATTGTTCAATCTAACTGATCAGAAACCGAGTCAATGTTTGTCCAATTACTGTTTATCTTTGTTATTCTTTTCTTCTCAGTTTGAAGTTAAATTATATAACTTTGTTCACTATTTTTGTTGATTGCTGTAAGTTGTGTCAAATAGTTGACATGGATGGATGGATGGATATACCAGGCCACATGATAATATAGATTTTTTACTTTCTATTTTCCATCACAAAATTAGATTACTGTAAATATAATCATTAAAGGTGAATGACCCTCTGCAATGTTGAAAAACATGATTGTTCATGTTGGAATGAGAGCATATATTTTGAATTATAAATACCATTGGAATAATGTATCTTACTAATGGTTCATAAGAGTAGAAATTTTATCCTTTGGGATGCAATTGTAATTCATTTTCTGAGTTGTTTTGGCACTCTAAAGTCTTTTTTTTTTTTTTCTAAAATCAATGATATGCAAAATTAACAACTTTTACTATAATTGTTATAAATACTAGAAATACTAGTGAACTCAGAAGTGGAACCCATAAATTCAGCCTAATATAAAATATACTATAGCACAGTGCCATTGCATAATTAAGGATGTGTTTGGTAAGAAAGAAAAAAGATGGATGCACTTTTTTTTTAAAGTGTTTTTAAATTGGTTTCTTTTAGTCATTGTATTATACCTGAGGGTAGACCTTCTCTTGCTCTTGTTAAAAGTATTTTTTATATATAAATTTATACGGCAAAATTCTTTTATATAACTTTTTAGATTTATATTTGTAATTAGTTTATAAATTTATTTTAACTAATGAAAAAATAGTCTTTTATTTTTAAGAAGTTTATCCAAATAGACTTTACTTTTCGGACCACTAGTATTTCTAAGAGATCTGCCTACTTTTTTTTTTTTTACTTTAAATAAATATATTTCACGGGCTTATATAACGTCCTTTAGAAGTTCCAAGAATGAAACTTTAGCCTATTTGTAATTGTTCTAACATTAAACTAAATTATGACTCCAAAATGTACCAGTGGACTCCAGAAATTATAATTTTAGAATATAAATAATGTTTTTTATAAGTCTGATTTTGGAATACACTCTTCAAAAATTAGACCCGAAAGGAATTTTTTACATGGAATTTAAATTTTGAAACACAAACTAACAGAGTAAAAAAAAGATTCACATTTCCAATGATATTAGGGAGTATTTTTTTTTTTTTAAAAAAAAGAAGAAATGGATACGGTGTTTAGAAAATTCACAACATCATCTTTCTTTGGCCAAAGTGGTAAAAAATTATATACATTACTGTGTTTCTGGCTATGTGATGGGTTGCTTAATTTTCTTGCTAACCTTTCACAGCATGCACTAATTTATTAACTTACTTTACAACTTGATAATTTGCTATAATTTTTCAGTGAGGTGAAGATCAGTTGCTATTTACTTTTGGCATTGTTTCAGCTAAATTCATTGATACCATTTCTATATACATGTGTAAAAAATACAATAAAAAAGTGGTTTTAATCTCTTAATAACTACAAATAGTTCTTATTTAAGTTTGAGGAAATTGGACAGAATAAATCTTGTTTAAAGTTATGGATTAGGCTAGGTATTGGAAGAATAATAGGCAAACCAAATCTTAATTTCATTTACCAAAATATGGTTTTTTTATAAAAAAAATTACTAAAATATGGTTAACTAGTGGCTGTCCCTCTAATTTCTGTAATACAAAAAATAATATTAATTTGTGAAATAAAAATCAGACTTAATAATTGCAATTATATTAATTACAGCTTACAGGGTCAATATTGTCCATAGTCATACCTTATTCATATAATAGAAAAACAACTGGGAGATGCTTGTTGTGGTTAAAGTGTATAGCATTTTGTACTTATCATCATAAATATTTAGATGGACCACACAGGTTAATTACCATAATTTGCACTGAACTGAAATAATTGGTGCAGCAGTACTGGACATGCACCATGCACCATGCATGCACTGTCCTATGACATGTTTTCACAATCATTTTCCTGGAAAAGAAAAGAATCACAATAATCATGAGAGGCCATCAGACACTTAAACAGAAGTTTCTTAGAGTATGAGAAAAACAAAAATAAATTTACCATCCATTGCATTAATTTGTTGTGATAAGAATCAGATCACAGAAAACCAATATCTTCATTCCAAAATCTTATCTTGAAGTTGAGAAGCCTGCACACAAATCCACAACCATAACTTAACCATTCTAGCTCTCCCTTCAGTCTTTCAAAGCACACCACTCAGAAAACAAACAGATCCAAGAGATAAGTGCTTCTGCTATATATGTGTGGTGGTTCAAAACACTAGGGCATGTGCATAGTTGCTTCAGCAATAACATCTCCTGCATAATCAAGGTGTAACAACTCCAAATCCTGTACCTGCTCCAATTTTCATCGATTAATCAAGATTAACTATCATTTGTGTTAGTTGAGGTGACTGAGTCATATACTGGTATGATTTCTCGCTACCATTTGTATGTCTCTGATTTAGGGTTTGTGGTATGACTTCTGGTTGTAAACGTAACAAAGCTTCACACAAAAAAGTCTAAAACTAAACCTTCTGGTTTTTCTGACACCCTTTTCTCAAAAAGCACCTATTGAATGAGATTTAATTTAAAAACTTTTAGAACAAGTGTAAAGCTTGATTTTTTTTTTCTCTTTTCATCATTCGCGAAAACTTTTATCTCGAAAGTGATGACATTTTAAACTTTCATCTTAAAAGACTGAAAAGGGTTGTGATTGGTTGGGAAAAACTAGTATTCAACACTCTTTTGCTCTTGAGAAAGAAGAGAAAATCTTGTTTACACTTTGAGTGTTTTAAATGCCTGATTCAACTGTGTTTTTTTTGTGCCATGTTTGTTCCATTGTGTTTTTTTTAGGTTAAGACCTTAGCTTGCTTTTGTTTCACAACTATTAACTTTCTCACACACTTTAGTATCTGTTACTCGCTACCTGCTACCATGAATGACTCATTTGTCTGTGAGTTTATCCTCAGTTTTCATATGGCTTTAATTAAAACATTGCTAATTTTTTTTGTTTGGTTAAGGAACAGCAGTTTTCTACTGCCATGCATGTTTGTGTACAAATTATTTTTGAGAGAAAAAAAAAAAAAAAACATTTTTTATTATATGTAAGTTCTTCTTTATCAAAAGTTCATCTATGGAAATAAAAAAGGGAAGAGCTTCTTTAAACCAGTGTGTGATTTAACTTGTGCTCTAACATTAAACTCAGCAACACAACCTTGGTAGCTGAAAGATGAACAGCTGTAATTGTTTTTATAGAAAATAGATTATGAATCTTTTGTGCAGTGTGTTTAACCTTTTTCTATTCCTTTTGATGTTTAATAAGAAAAATCGAGTTAAACATTATAAGGTAGACACATGACTTTGATAAAGAGAGAAAGGTATTTCTTTTAAAGGAAAACAAATGAGCCAAACATAATTAATATAGAACTTTTGAAAGTAAAAGTATTTTTTAATAATGAAAATCCAAAAAAAATAAATAAATAGAGGTTATGTATAGTTCAATTGAATTGAAAGAATTTTATTTTTAAAAAGAGAAACCCAAGAAAAAGCTAAGCTGAACAATGTCTAAGATACGGAAAAATTTAATGTTATTATAGCATTATAATATTATTTGGTAAAATTTTTAGAGAATTTATTCCTTTCTTTGTTCACTTGTAATGCAAGTGTCTTGAAAATGTATTAGAATTAAAAAAAAAATGTTGAAAGAAAACTCAATAGAGATTTGCCAATATATTTCCCAAGAGTATGGAGAATTAATTAGCATTCACAATTAAAAAAAATGTAATATTTCTGCCCAAAAAATTTAAATGATGTGAAATTTGAGATACATACATCTTATTACTTTAATATAGATATAGTTAATATTACCTGTTTCCTATTCTAAATCATATAAATATTATGTGCCTGTGCATTCAATTTATTTGGAAACTTTCATTGTTTTGAATATAAAGAGGATGCTAAATTTTCAGAACTTGACAGTAACTGTGGATAGTAAGATGAGTGGTGCAGAGAAGTACCCAGACTTCTTCAAAGTCTTCCTTCAAGATCAACACTACGAAAGAATCGTAATTTCTTCATATACTTTCTGCATTGTGTTGTTAGATTACTACTCAGAATATTGTAATACATTCTATGGATACTTAAGTTTACTCAAAATAATAAGATTTGTAACAGTTTTGATTCCAAACACTATCAAAGTATTATAATATCTCAAGTATTGATCTTACATAGCTCTGAAATTGCAGCTTATTCCAAATGCTTTTGTGAAGTTGCAAGGGTTACAGGGAAGGATCCCTGAGGATGTCGTCCTCAGGAGTCGTAGTGAGAGAGTGTGGCATGTTAAAACACGTTTTTTTGGAGACAGATTATATTTCGATGATGGGTGGAAGAATTTCCGTGAAGAAAACTGCTTAGGAAATGCAGATTTTCTAGTATTCAGATATGACGGGGTTAATGAGTTCAGGGTCACAATCCTTGAAACATCAACGCAGTGTGAGAAAACTCTGGTAAAGATGGAGGAGGAGGAGGAGGGGAATGAACCAGAGAAAGCAGCAACACAAGTGGAAACACAAGTTGAAGAGACAGTGATATCACAGGAGGAACAAGCTGAGGACTTTGACATAGAGGACGAAGAAGACAGCCAAGATCGGGACTACGATGACGACAATGACGATAGTGATTTTGATGATGAGAACACAGAGATTGAAGAAGAGAGTGAAGAAGAAAACAGTGTTGGTCCTGTTGGATACACGAGTCAACGTTATCGCAAAGCTTGCAGAAGTAAGTTTTCAACTTCATGCTCAAAACTAGTTCTTGTTTTTCCCCATGTCTATAATGTGAGTGCATGAGTCAACCTTTGATTTATCTTGTTTAGGGGACACTGCATCAAGTTCCTACCCCCAGACTGAAGACCCTTTCAAAGAGGATGAATTTGATCCAGAAATGTGCATTCAGCCAGAGAATAATTTTTTTGAAGCAAAACTCTACAGAAGTAGACCCAACGAATTGGTTAGAACTTAGAATTCTAATCTTGTTTGTTCTAGTCCTGTCCTTTTAACATGTATGTAGGTAGTGGCTTGTTAGACATTAAAGCACTTGATGAGTAAGTCAATTTGCTTTAAGTCTTTGTTCCTACCTTATACTTTCAGTTGCTAATTAAATTCCTCTTGGTTTGGTTTGTAAGCCCTTCCAATCTTTGATCCTATACCATTGTTTTCATGTTTAAAATGTTAACTGACTGATTTGTCATTTCCTGATTCTGTTTAAGCAATTTCACTTATCATGACTCAACTATTACATTTTCCTTTGTCCATCTACTGTACTTTTCACTTTTGGTTTGATTTGATTCCTTTCTATTGCAGCATATTCCAGGAATCGCCATTCAAGATTTTTCCCTTAGTTTTCCTGAGAAGATTACCCTTAAATGTTGCCAACACTGCCGGCGTAAGGTATAATTCTAATGGTTACTTATCATTTTTACAAGTATATGTTGGGGATATTTATGTGTATTAATGGGGTTGTCCTGAGAATTTGAAGTTATAGCTCTGTACTTTCATTGTCACAACAGGATATTCAAAAAAATCAGTTGCAAGACTATCATCTCAACTTGGCACAACAGACACCCATCCGAAAAAGATATTTAGAAGTGACAGGAAAAGTGTGTAGGTGGCAAGATGATAGAATATGTATCAAGGGTTGGGCTAACTTTAGTAGAAGAAACAAGATAAAAAATAATGATGTATGCATCTGTGAAGTTATATCAGGGGACGACCAAGTAGTAAGAACATTTCTGGTGCATGTTATTGGTACTAGGAGGGAATAGCCACACAATCATCTGCCAGTGATTTGGACTACCTGCCTAGTGTTAATTGCATGCTCTAAAAAATTTTAGAAAGTAATGCTTATAATTTTCTTTTGTAATGGTTTCTTCCATTTTCACTTGTAATGACTACCATATTTACCTATTCTTGGTTGCACAATCATTTAGGTTAAAATACTGTCTTGTTCTTCCTTGGACAACTATTCAATGGATAGGAATTTGGAATTTTGTTTCTTGACTTAAATTCCACTTGGTTTGTCTGCTACCAGTTGGACAAATCTGAACTTAATTATTATGCGAATTTCTGATTGGTGAACCATTTTGATGTTGGAACCAACGTTGTTCAAAGGCGTTGCAGATTTTGCTACTAATTTAATGTTGCTACCTTAAACTCTAAATCTTAAAAAAAAAAACAAATGACGAATTGAAACAGCTTTTTTAATTTATATATTGTTCCATTCTTATATTATCATAGTAAATTTTCATTATGTGACAACTTTTAATCTTTATTTCATGACCCCAACGAGACGTTGGTTTAAGGCACATCGAAAAGAATGAACCCTATTTTATCTCCAATACTGTCTTTTCTGTTTACGGTTCACTGAATCACTTACCAAAGTGTTGACTTCTACCTCCCAAACCAAATGCGACCACCCCAAAAAAAGCATGACATATTTCAAAGCAAAATTAATAAAGTAAAGAACACGAGAGTCACTTGTTCAACAGGAAAACTAAGTAGCAGCTATATAACTCAGTAAACAGGAGGTATTATGAAATCTAACTATTACAACGATATGTTTCAAGGCCAGATACATGGTGACATATCAAACTTCAAACAAATTGAATGACAAAATTTTTGGTTCCCTATTCCCTTCTGAAGAGCAAATAATTGCAGCATTCTTGCTGCAATATAAATCTATCATCTTATATTCTTTTCTCCCTTTTCCATCAAAAATACCAACTCCTATCTGCAAATCAATATATGCCGTGAGAAACCTACTACGCACTCCACATGTCAGGACATCTGCAAGACAAAGTACACAGTCGGTTAAGGAGAATACAATAAAATATTTACAATTCAGTATTGAATCATTAGCAATAACCAGCTCTCAAAGAACAATAACCACAATAAGTAATCTGATTACAACAACTACATTCAAGTATCCTTCAACTTTCAATTCCTTGAAATCTATAAAATGAGAATAGAACCCACAATATAAAACCAAGAGTCCCGGACCCAAAGGTACACAGCATACGCAAGTGGCCACTCATCCACACACAAAAAAGCAATAAAACGAAAGTCTATAAAACCAAAATGCATGTCCAGTAATATACACAAATCATAGTCAACCAAAACACAATATATCTCATTTGCAAAAGTGTGGGCAGGATTTACTGACCAAAAATGGAAAAATATGAAACATAAGACGTAAAGGTATTATAAAAATCAGAGTCAATACCATTAACTGACTCCTAAAACATGTGTTTTCTTTATATTCTTCATAAGAATCGAACACAGGTATCAAGAGCTTCCAACAACTAGCACTCACTCTTAACCAACAGAGTTATACGCCCTTGATCTAAAACATGCGTTAAAACACGTCTAGTTACATATTCTATGAAGAGATCCCCGGAATTTATTTCCTTGACTCTTGAAAAGAAAACACCAACAGTACATTTTAGAAAGAAATTATAAATAGGAGATAGGGCAATTTGGGATAAATAATTCTCAACAAAGGTTTCTTTACCACTAACAAGCCGTGATTGCATCAGCACAACCAATACAATGCACTCGCTTCCATGACTTGACAAGACGCTCTGCACAGATTCAGACCTGAAGTCTATCCAATATATTACAAACAAACGAACACACACTTGTTCTCACAGCTTTTATGGGTGATACTACACCACAACTGCCAAAAGTGAGCAGACCATAGAACTTCAAATTCAATCAAGTAGCCTTCCAAGAAAAGTTAAATAGACTAGAAGCAAGCTAACTCCATTTGCTATTAAGCCGCAAACCAGCGTAGCATAATTAGCACCTGAACCAACTGTTCCGCCTATCTTTTAAAGTTCACGGGCCCAGCATCCATTTACGTTAAACCCAAAGATAATCGGTCATTATACCAATCATAATTCATTGAAGTTTGTTAGCATGAACTTATTCATAAACACTCCAAATCGAAGAAAAAAAATCCTTCCAAGCTAATTTGTAAAAACTCCTTTATATTAGTTTTTCAAAATCAGACTTTTAACTGCACTAGTTTTAAGTTGTAGAGAAATTCACTTCGTTTTTGTTCTTTATTTTCTTCTCCGAAAAGTGTTTCTAGAGAAATCCCAAAACTTCACGATTCTCCAAATTTACACATAATCTCATAATATCTTTAAAAAAAGGCGCACATATGCTTTGTATTCTATGCAGTCCAATAAACTAGGTATAAAATTAAATTCGCAAGCATGACTGTAATATAGAAACAGCGTATTTTCTCCTAGAACTACACACTATTAATTCTGGCAAAGGAAGATAGATATGGATGAGAAACAGTGAGTGACCTGAAACTCAAGCAACGGTTACGGTTTGTTGTTTGGAAGGTTGGAGACCGTTGTTCCGTCGATTTTGGTCGGAATCGGCGAGGAAATCTTCGATGTTGTAGACGACGGTGATGTAGAGAGAGCAGCTAGGGCATCGAGCGATCTCTTCACCGAGCTTAAGGTCTTCCATCGTGATCTGGAAGAGGTCCCCGCAAGGGCACGGGTACGTGTAGGCCTGCAGCTCCTCGTTCCACTCCATGTCCTCGATCTCCACCTCGTCGTACGACATCGTTTCGCTCTCTCTCTCTGCGCTTTCGCCTTTTCGGAGGCTTTTCTTCTCTCTCAACCAACAAACGCAACGCCGATAGGAAGCAAAACAAAAGAGGAGGTTCCCTTTCTCTAAATTTTCAATTTAAACCCTACAATTTCGAGAATTTTCACCCCTTCAAATAAATAAATAAAGTTTGTTAACATCAATTGTTTTTCTTTATTATTTAATTTTTGCGTAACTGAATATGGGTGAAACACGAATAAGTGATTAGATGTGATTTATTTATTATTTTCTGGTAAACTAAATAAAAACTGAAGAAAAAATAAATTTAAATTTTTTATTTCATAAACTAATTCCGAAGTAATGGACTAATTGAAAATTCTAAATATTGAATAAAATATTAAATTTGTTTATTTTTTTATATTTTCTAAACATTTATGGCTTAACAATTAAAAGAAAAATTTGGGGAGAGGAAATGGAAGACAGAAAGGTATTAGTATGGTTCCATGGTGGACATGGGAAGCAGCGAGCAATGAAACGCAGTGATGCAAGGAATTCACCAACACCAACAACACCAACACCTTGCAGCACTGGTCTCCGCGGCGCTTCCCAAGGACGATTCCGACGACGACCCCTCCCCTCGCCTCGCTGCGATCCACTCCCTCCACCGCGCCATCCTCCACCCTCACAACTCCCTCCTCCTATCTCACTCCGCCACTTTCCTCGCCCAGGCCTTCTCCCAACTCCTCTCCGACAAGTAACTAACTCATTTCACTTCACTCCCTTTTTGACCTAATTTCAACATCACTTCACTCACACTAATATTCCTTTTCCAACTAACTTCGATTCTCCTGCAGATGCTACGAGGTGCGCCAGGCCGCGGTCACAGCTTACGGCGCGCTCTGCGCCGTCGTCACTTCAATCCCCGTCGCCTCCAACGGAAGACAGAACCTCCTGATGCTCGTCGACCGCTTCATTGGCTGGGCGTTGCCGTCTCTCAGCACCGTCGTCGCTGTCGATGGCACTAAGGAGCTCGCGCTCGAAGGCCTTCGCGAGTTCCTCAACGTTGGTGGAAGCGATAGGTACGCTTTGCCTATTCTGAAAGCGTGTCAGGTGCTGCTTGAGGATGAGAGAACCTCTCTGGCTCTGTTACACAGGCTTATTGGTGTTATTACTTTGATATCGTTGAAGTTTTTGAGGTGCTTTCAGCCTCATTTCCCTGACATTGTTGACTTGCTTCTCGGTTGGGCGTTGATGCCGGATTTAGCTCAATCGGATAGGCGTGTTATTTTGGATAGCTTCTTGCAGTTTCAGAAGCATTGGGTTGGCAGTCTTCCCATGTCCTTGAGATTGCTAACTAAGTTCTTGGGGGACATGGAGGTTTTGGTTCATGATGGAACTCCCGGCACGCCGCAGCAGTTTCGGCGGCTTCTTGCTCTGCTTTCTTGTTTTTCCACTATTCTTCAGTCCACTGCCTCGGGATTACTGGAGATGAACCTGCTTGAACAGATATGCGAGCCGCTTAGCGCCCTGCTGCCAAGATTGCTGCGGTGTTTGTCTATGATTGGGCAGAAATTTGGGTGGTCTGAGTGGATTGAAGATTCGTGGAAGTGTTTGACTCTTTTGGCTGAGATTTTGCAGGAGCGGTTTTCAAGCTTTTATCCTCTTGCTGTTGATATTTTGTTTCAGAGCTTGGAGTTTGGAGTGACAGTGCAGCGGCCAGGGTTTAAGAAGATTAGCTCTTTCCAAGTTCATGGGGTTTTGAAGACTAATCTTCAGTTGTTGTCGTTGCAAAAGCTTGGCCTCCTTCCATTGTCCGTGAAGAAGTTATTGAAGTTTGATGCATCGATCTCTCAGCTACGGTTGCATCCAAATCATTTGGTGACAGGGAGTTCTGCAGCTACTTATGTTTTTTTGCTTCAGCATGGGAATACAGAAGTCGTTGATGAAGCAGTCACCTCGTTGATTGAGGAACTGGAGCTGTTGAAGAGTTTAATAGGAAGCAACACTGGTCATTCAGTTGAATTTAATTGTGTTGTAGATACTAAAACATTTTCAAAAGCTGAATTATTGGCATTAATCAAGTTTGATTTGAAAGTACTACTAGCGTGTGTTTCTATGGGTGGGGACAACAGTTTGATTGGACAAAAGGACGTTGCTTCGTTGTGTCTTAGGAGGTCAGAAAAGTTGGTGTCATTTATAACAAAACAGATGAATCCTTTTGAATTACCTATCCAGGCTTTCATGGAGCTGCAGATCACCGTTATTAAGACATTGGAGCGGCTAAATTCAGTTGAGTTATTAATTAAGTGTTCTGTGAGAGAACAGAATTGTGAGAACACTTTTGTTGAGTTTCCAACTGAAAAGGAGGACAGTGATGATCAATTCAGTAATGAGCGTTTGGCTGTGATTACTGAGCATTTGGAGAAGTATAGCAAGCTCGTTGTAAAAGCCTTTCATGTTTCTTCTCCTCTGGCAATTAAATTAGTTGTTCTAGATTGGGGACAAAAGTTCTGTGAGAGTGTAATGGCTATTAGTAAGATCTCAAGCATGAGTGGTTTTCCCTATGAAGCGTGTGAGTATGCTGGTGTAATCATGAATTTAGTTTTTTCACTTTTAGGTGGTACATTTGATAGGGAACAGGAAGTGAGGTCACAAGTTGCATTAACTTTGGAGATGTTTATGCAAGCAAAACTTTTGCATCCTATGTGTTTTTATCCCTTAGCTGAAGTCATACTGGAGAAACTTGGGGATCCAACTATAGAAATACGGGATGCATATGTAAGACTTCTTGCCTATATTTTGCCTACTACTATATATACATGTGGTCTCTATGATTATGGAAGATTTAGGCCTGTTGACCCTGTGTTAGGCAACAGTTCTAAGATGCATTGGAAACAATTATTTGCCCTGAAGCAGTTGCCACTGCAACTGCACTCTCAACATCTTGTGTCAATTTTAAGTTACATTTCACAAAGATGGAAGGTACCTCTTTCTTCTTGGATACAGCGGCTCATTCATAGTTGCCAGAGTTCAAAGGATGCTATTTTAAGTCTGCCTGAAGAAACAGGAATTTTTGGTGCTAATTCTCCATGGTTGGATATACGAGTGGATGAAGACATACTTGAAAAAATCTGTTCTGTCAATAATTTAGCTGGTGCCTGGTGGGCTGTACAAGAAGCAGCTCGGTACTGTATTGCTACAAGACTGCGGACTAACCTTGGTGGCCCCACCCAAACATTTGCTGCTCTAGAACGTATGCTTTTGGACATCGCACACCTTTTGCAACTTGATAATGAGCAAAGCGATGGAAACTTAACTATGATAGGGTCTTCTGGTGCTCACTTGCTACCAATGAGATTATTGTTGGATTTTGTTGAGGCTCTAAAGAAAAATGTATATAATGCATATGAGGGGTCTGTCACTTTACCACCTGCTACTCGTCAGAGTACTTTATTTTTTCGGGCAAACAAAAAAGTATGTGAGGATTGGTTTTCTCGTATTTGTGAGCCAATGATGAATGCCGGATTGGCTGTACATTGTAATGATGCTGTTATTCAGTACTGTACACTGCGTTTGCAGGAGCTCAAGAATCTTTCTGTGTTAGCTTTGAAAGAAAAATCTAGGACTCAGGTAACTGATAACCTCCACAATATCAGAGGAAGGTATAGAGGAGATGTCTTAAAAGTTTTAAGACATGTTTCACTAGCTCTTTGCAAGAGTTCTGATCCAGATTCTTTGATTGGCCTACAAAAATGGGTTTCCGTTACATTCTCCTTACTTGGGGACGAAAACCAGTCCTTCAGTGAGGGTGGAACTGTTGGACCACTTTCTTGGATAACTGGGCTTATATATCAGGCACAAGGTGAGTATGAAAATGCTGCAGCTCACTTTACACACTTGCTACAGACTGAAGAGTCACTTAGTTCCCTTGGTTCTGATGGTATACAGTTTGTCATAGCACGCATAATTGAGAGTTATACGGCTGTATCTGATTGGAAATCTCTTGAAACCTGGCTATTAGAATTACAACTGCTTCGTGCTAAACATGCTGGTCGAAGTTATTCTGGTGCTCTGACAATGGCTGGCAATGAAGTTAATGCAATCCATGCATTAGCACGTTTTGATGAGGGTGATTATCAGGCTGCATGGTCAAGCCTTGATTTGACACCTAAAAGCAATAGTGAGCTTACCCTTGATCCAAAAATAGCCTTGCAACGGAGTGAGCAGATGCTTCTGCAATCTTTGCTCTTCCAGAAGGAGGAAAAAAGTGATAAGGTACTGCATGATCTGCAGAAAGCTAGGTCAATGTTGGAAGAACCACTTTCTGTCCTGCCACTTGATGGCTTAGCTGAAGCAACACCTCTCGCAATTCAATTGCACTGCATTTTCCTTGTAGAAGAGAATTTCAAGCTTAAAACAACTCATGAGAAGGCCAAACAACTACCATCAATACTAAGTTCTCTTGAATCACTGCCATCTTCCATTAGTAAAATCCGTCAAGATTGTAATCCATGGCTGAAAGTTCTTCGGGTTTATAAAACCATTTCTCCAAGTTCTCCAGTTACTCTTAAATTCTGCATGAATTTGCATAATTTAGCCCGCAAGCAAAATAATCTTTTGTTGGCAAATCGTCTAAACAACTACATGAAAGATTATGTATTTGCTTGCCCTGAGGAGAGGCATCGAAATCTTCTGGCTTTGAACTGGCAGTATGAGAGCATTTTACTACAGTATGCTGAAAACAAGTTTGAAGATGCTTTCACAAACCTTTGGTCATTTTTGCGTCCTTGCGTGGTTTCTTCAAAACCATCTATAATATCTGGTGTTGAAGAGAGGATTCTGAAGGCCAAAGCTTGCTTGAAGCTCTCAGATTGGCTGACACGAGATTATTCAGACTGGAGTCCAGAGGGTATTGTTCTCAAGATGCCAGCAGATTTTGATTTGGCTGAATCATCTCTACTCGGCAAAGATGGCAGCAAAGAAAACAGGAGTTGTAAATCAAATTTGGGTTCTATTATTGAGGAAATTGTTGGTACAACAACAAAATTGTCTTCTCGTATTTGCCCCACCATGGGCAAGTCATGGATTTCTTATGCTTCTTGGTGCTTTAAGCAAGCAAGAGAATCACTCCATGTTCATAGTGAAAATATCCTCCATTCATGCTCGTTTTCTTCCATACTTGTTCCAGAAATTCTACCTGACAGATTCAAGCTGACTAAGGATGAGGTGCAAAGAATTAAGTCATTGGTTGTGTCTCTTTTTCAGGAAAATATTGATATGAAAGGTTTCCCAGATGAACAGGATGAGCGAAGCTCTTGGCTTGATGCTGCAGAGCTCTCAATTAGTGACAGTCCTCTACAGAAATTGGTTTGGAATATAGTGAATATTATAGAAACTGCTGCAGGGGCACCAGGTGCAGAAAACTCTGGTGGTGAATGCCTTTCAGACATTGTATCTTCTCAGTTGAGGATTTGTTTGTCAAGCACAAATTTGGGGCTTGGAGAATCTGACATAAGTTCTGCATTGGATGATGTTGTTGATATTTGGTGGTCTTTGAGGAGGAGGAGAGTGTCCCTGTTTGGACATGCTGCTCATGGTTACATACAATATCTTTCTTATTCATCTTCCCGTATTTGCCATGGTCAGGTGCCTGGTTCTGAATATGAGACTTTGAAGCAAAAAACTGGCAGCTACACCCTGAAGGCTACCTTGTATATATTGCATATACTTCTCAATTATGGTGTGGAATTGAAAGATACTCTTGAATCTGCTCTTCTGGTTGTTCCTTTGTTGCCATGGCAGGTTGCATGCTAGATCTCAGGTTTTTACTATAACTTCTTTCTGTTTCACAAGGAGGATAGTTAACTGATGTATTACTGGAATTGTCTTTGTAGGAGGTTACGCCTCAACTGTTTGCACGTATAAGTTCGCATCCTGAACAGGTGATTCGAAAGCAGTTGGAGGGTTTACTAACAATGCTGGCGAAAAAATCTCCATATTCTATAGTGTACCCAACACTAGTTGATGTTAATGCATATGAAGAGAAACCTTCAGAAGAGCTTCATCATGTGCTGGGTTGTCTGGTAATATAAAAGTTTCTGTGCGCATTTGTAGCTTATATATTCTTTTTACTTCAAATATTCTCTCAAGTGGATAATTAGGCATCAAAATTCTCACAACATGGCAATTGTCACGTCTGCGTTTTAAGACAGTGAAGTGTGGTCACTATGTTTTTAAGGGATTTAGTAGTTCTAATTCTAATGTCTGATATACTTTCGGTGGACAGATACACACTCATTTAGTTTTCGGCATAATAAGCATCCGATGGCTACTCATTAGTTTGACTGGGCATAAACATGATGTGATGTGCTTGTGGATTTGACCAACACTCTATTGTTGTTATTGCTTTTATACTGACCTTTTGTTAACTTGCTTGTTTGGAGTAGCAAATAGGATAATTAAAATTTACCTGTTCCATGCAGAGAGAACTTTACCCCCGATTGGTTCAGGATGTTCAGCTGATGATAAATGAACTTGGAAATGTTACTGTTCTCTGGGAGGAGCTATGGCTGAGTACTCTGCAGGATCTTCACACAGGTTGCTTACTGATTTTTTCCAATATTTTGTTGATCATGAGATCCATTTCATTGAATTGCATTGGATAATTGATTACACTTTTTCTGGTGCTTGAGGAAGGTGCAGGAGATTTCTTTTTATCGCATAATTAGTTAAGAGAAATGTGGCTAACCATATTTTGTTGCAGATGTGATGAGACGGATAAATTTGCTGAAAGAAGAGGCAGCAAGAATTGCAGAAAATGTAACACTTAGTCAGAATGAGAAGAACAAGATTAATTCTGCTCGATACTCTGCAATGATGGCTCCAATAGTTGTGGCTTTGGAGCGTCGATTAGCTTCAACATCTCGAAAACCTGAGACTCCTCATGAAGCTTGGTTCCAGGAAGAGTATAAAGACCAACTAAAATCAGCCATAATATCCTTTAAAATTCCTCCAGCATCTTCTGCGGCTATAGGTGATGTGTGGCGACCTTTTGATAGTATTGCTGCATCCTTGGCCTCTTATCAGAGGAAGTCTTCAGTTTCATTGGGAGAAGTTGCGCCACATTTGGCTTTGTTATCATCTTCAGATGTTCCAATGCCAGGTCTTGAGAAACAAATGCAAGTACCTGACTCTGACAAAACAACTGATCTCCAAGGGGTTGTCACAATTGCTTCTTTTCATGAGCAAGTTACCATCTTATCAACAAAGACAAAGCCTAAGAAACTAGGTATACTTGGTTCAGATGGTCAGAAGTACACATATCTCCTCAAAGGACGAGAAGATTTGCGCCTTGATGCTAGAGTCATGCAATTATTGCAGGCTATAAATGGTTTTCTGCATTCTTCATCTTCTGCATGTAGCAATTCGCTTAGCATTCGCTATTATTCCGTGACTCCAATCAGTGGTCGGGCTGGCTTAATCCAGTGGGTGAGTAATGTAGTAAGTATTTACAGTGTATTTAAATCTTGGCAAACCCGTGTCCAGCTAGCACAGTTTTTGGCATTGGGCTCTGCAAATACGAAATCCTCAGCTCCTCCACCTGTTCCCCGTCCCAGTGATATGTTTTACGGGAAGATCATACCAGCACTTAAAGAGAAAGGCATTAAGAGGGTGATTTCCCGAAGGGACTGGCCTCATGAAGTCAAATGTAAAGTTCTTCTTGATCTCATGAAGGAGGTGCCTAGGCATCTTCTTTACCAGGAGCTATGGTGTGCTAGTGAAGGATATAAAGCTTTCAGCTCGAAATTGAAGAGGTACATTAAAGGAACTTCTGAACCTTTCTGGTGCATTTTGTGGTTATGCCATTTATAATTAAATTCAATGGTTAAAGGTGTTTTCCTGAATATGGATTCGGCTTTTGGGGATTATTTTTGACTGTCTATATCTACAAGAATAGATGTGACACTAACCATGAACTTGGTTCTCCATTTACACCTGTTTGGTTGAGAGAATAAGAGAGGATGAAATTAATGTTGTATTAATGGTAGAGGAAGAGGAAAAATAATTTTAAAAAATGGTACGACCCACTATACTATTTCTCATGGATTCAGACTCATCTCTATTTCTCTCCTCATCTCATCTCTATTTCTCTTCAATCAAACACCTCTAATTTCTACTTCATTTCTCCTTTATTTCCATTCAAACTATTTCTCTCCTCTGTGTACCAAACAAAGCATTAAAACATTAAGTGTAGTTCAATCCATGTTTTGAAGGCTTTAGTTCTTTTATTATATACTAACTTATCCTAGGCTTTTGCTCCTTTATTTTCTAGTGGAGTTAAGAAGTTTGGCATGACCTTGTTATCATTAGTTGTCAAATAGGGAATTCTAATGTACCTCCTTACAAGCTTGTGCTTGGAATATGAACATTTTGCCTACAGGAAAAAAATTATGATTGATTTGATGCTACTCTTATTTTAATTGTTATCGTCGTCATCATCATCTTCAATTGTAGGTATACAGGAAGTGTTGCTGCAATGAGTATGGTTGGTCATGTTTTGGGACTGGGAGACAGGCATTTAGACAACATTCTTATAGATTTTTGTAATGGGGATATCGTACACATTGATTACAATGTGTGTTTTGACAAGGGACAAAGACTAAAAATTCCAGAGATTGTTCCTTTCCGTTTGACCCAAATGATTGAAGCAGCTTTAGGGCTGACTGGAATAGAGGGTAGCTTTAGATCAAACTGTGAGACAGTTATTGGTGTTCTAAGGCAGAACAAAGACATGATTTTGATGTTACTGGAAGTATTTGTTTGGGATCCACTTGTAGAATGGACACGTGGTGATTTTCATGATGAAGCTGCAATTGGCGGTGAAGAAAGAAAAGGTATGGAGTTGGCTGTCAGCTTGAGTCTATTTGCATCTCGAGTACAGGAAATTCGGGTTCCCTTACAGGTATGTACAAACCTTGATGTGGTTTATATTTGTTTCAGATGCGTTAAAACAAAATTGTGCATGGACATAAATATTTTTGTGTTTCAAGCATTTGTGTAGTTTATGGATATTCCACGAGACATTTTAGAATCTGAGTGATGTATTTTAAATCAATTTGCATTCTTGATTTTATATTTAAATTCTTTAATTTGTAACCTTCAACTAGAAAATCTAGCGTGTGAAAATTTGTCATATTTATGTTTATATATTTACTTGAGATCTATTTAGCTTGACTAATAACTGATTTTTTTTCCTTCCTTAAATCTGTGAATAGGAACACCATGATCAATTATTGACTAGCCTGCCAGCTGTTGAATCAGCACTTGAGGTATTGATGAAATCAATGCCATGAAATTTTTTTGCTACATTTAAATTGTGGCTTTGTTTATTTTTTTTTTTTTTCAATCCATAATTTTTTTAATTTGAATTAACTTTGAGAAGTATGTACCAGAGGTTTGGTGACGTTCTAAACCAATATGAGCTTGCCTCTAGTCTGTACTGTCGAGCTGACCAGGAGAGGTCAAGCCTTATATTGCATGAGACATCTGCAAAATCAATTGTAGCTGAAGCAACCAGTAATTCAGAGAAAATTCGAGCTTCTTTTGAAATTCAGGCTCGGGAATTTGCCCAAGCAAAGGCTATGGTTGCTGAGAAAGCTCAGGAGGCAATGACTTGGGCTGAGCAGCATGGAAGGATTCTTGATGCTTTACGGTGCAACTTAATCCCAGAAATAAATGCTTCTTTTAAGCTGAATAACATGGAAGCAGTCGTATCTCTTACATCTGCAGTCATTGTAGCAGGGGTTCCACTAACTGTTGTTCCTGAGCCAACACAAGCACAATGCAATGATATAGATAGGGAAGTTTCTCAATTCATAGCTGAGTTGGGTGATGGACTAACTTCTGCCACAGCTTCTTTGCAAGCATACTCCTTGGCTCTGCAAAGAATTCTACCATTAAATTACCTTTCAACCAGTGCAGTGCATAACTGGGCACAAGTTCTACAACTATCTATCAATGCTCTGTCATCGGATATCCTCTCTCTTGCCAGAAGACAGGCTTCTGAACTTATTGCAAAGTTTCATGTAGATAACAGTGATTCTATCAAATGCAGTCATGATGATCTCTGTTTTAGAGTGCAGAAGTATGCAGTTGAAATAGAAAAATTAGAAAAAGAATGTGCTGAAATAGAGAGTTCTATTGGCTCTGAATCAGAATCAAAAACTAAGGATCGTCTTTTATATGCTTTTATGAAATTCATGCAGTCCATTGGTCTTTTAAGGAAGGAAGTTGGAATATCTTCCGTTCAATCTAAATATGACAGCGGGATGAACAATGTTAGACCTTTAGGTGAGCTAGAAGAGGAGAGGGAGAAGGCATTATCAATTCTGAATATTGCCGTGAGTTCACTTTATAATGAGGTTAAGCACAAAATATTAAATATATATAATGATACATCCGGAGGAAGAAATCAATTCAATATGTTGCAGCATGATTCTGGAACTATTTTTGCTGAGTTTGAAGAACAGGTAGAAAAATGTAATCTAGTGACAGAATTTGTTCATGATCTATGCCAATTTATTGGAAAGGACATCCCTTCTGTTGATATTAACAAAGTTCGTTCTAAGATTTCTTCTGAAAGTAATTGGGTTTCCATTTTCAAAAACATTTTGATTTCCTGTAAGGGATTGGTTAGTCAAATGACAGAAGTTGTTCTGCCAGATGTAATACGAGCTGCTGTTTCATTAAATTCAGAGGTTATGGATGCATTTGGATTGATCTCACAAGTTCGGGGGTCTATAGAAACTGCACTGGAGCAGCTTGTGGAGGTTGAAATGGAGAGAGCGTCACTGATTGAACTTGAACAGAATTATTTTGTCAAGGTTGGTCTTATTACTGAGCAGCAACTGGCCCTTGAAGAAGCTGCAGTTAAGGGCAGAGATCATCTTTCATGGGAAGAGGCAGAGGAACTTGCATCCCAAGAGGAAGCTTGTAGAGCACAACTGGACCAACTTCATCAAACTTGGAATCAAAGGGATGTAAGGACTTCTTCTCTTATTAAGAGAGAAACAGACATTAAAAATGCCTTGGTTTCTGTGAATTGTCAATTTCAATCTCTTGTTGGTGTGGAAGAAGAAAGGGAGCTACATATTTTGAGAAGCAAAGCACTATTGGCTTCACTTGTTAAGCCTTTCCTGGAATTGGAATCCATTGATATTGTGCTGTCTTCGTCTGATGGTTCAGTTGCCATGCCCACAAGTAAATTTCATACTCTGACAGATTTGATAAACTCTGGGAATTCTATATCTGAATATGTCTGGAAAGTTGGAGGTCTATTGGATAATCATTCCTTCTTTATTTGGAAAATAGGCGTCATAGATTCTTTTCTTGATGCATGCATTCATGATGTAGCTTCATCAGTTGAGCAAAATCTAGGCTTTGACCAATCACTCAATTTTATGAAGAAAAAGCTTGAAATCCAACTTCAGAAACACATTGGTCACTATTTGAAAGAAAGAGTTGCTCCTTGTTTGTTGACGTGTTTGGATAAAGAAAATGAGTACTTGAAGCAACTTACGGAGTCATCAAAGGAACTTGCTTTAGACCAGGAGAAAAAGGATGGGGCTGTGAAAAAAGTTTTACTTATGCTTGAAGAATATTGTAATGCACATGAAACTGCTAGAGCAGCAAAATCAGCTGCTTCTCTCATGAAAAAACAAGTGAATGAGTTGAAAGAAGCTCTTCGAAAAACTGCCCTTGAGGTAGTTCAGATGGAATGGATGCATGATGTTAGTTTGAACCCATCATATAACAGAAGAATCAGATTTGAGAAGTATCTAGATACTGATGACAGCTTGTATACAATCATTTTAAATCTCAGCCGATCCAAATTACTGGACAATGTACAATCTGCTGTGTCAAAAATCACAGCATCAATGGATTGTCTTCAGTCTTGTGAACGAAATTCTCTTATAGCTGAAGGACAGCTTGAGAGAGCAATGGCTTGGGCTTGTGGAAATTCCAGTAATTCCGGAAATACTTCAACTAAAAATTCAGGAATTCCTCCTGAGTTCCATGAACATATTAAGACTCGGAGGCAGATTTTATGGGAATCCAGAGAAAAGGCATCTGACATTGTGAAGTTGTGTGTGTCAGTGTTAGAGTTTGAAGCATCAAGAGATGGGTATTTGCTTATACCAGACCAACCTTATCCCTTCAGGAGTAGTGTTGATGCCAAGACATGGCAGCAAGTTTACTTGAATGCACTAACAAGATTAGATGCTACTTTCCATTCTTATTCACGTGAGTTTGCTATTTTCCTCTGTTGTTGAACTTCCCCTGTAGTTGAACGTCTGCATAAAGGGAACATGTACTCTCCTTTTCTTGTGATAGGTACTGAACAAGAGTGGAAGCTTGCACAATGCACTGTTGAAGCTGCTTCCAATGGATTATATAATGCTACCAACGAACTCTGCATTGCCTCTCTAAAAGCAAAGTCAGCTTCAGGTTGAGCTTGCCATCTGGGTTATTGTTCATGTACATATTGAATTTCACACATGCATATGCATGTTTTCTTTCTCTGTTGATGTATCAACATTGTGGTTACATGTGTTGAGTTTCGTTCTTTACCTTTTTCATAGGTGATTTACAAAACACGGTTCTTTCAATGAGGGACTGTGCATATGAAGCTAGTGTTGCACTGTCTGCTTTTGCTCGGATTTCAAGGATCCATACTACTCTAACTTCAGAAAGTGGTTCTATGCTTGAAGAGGTAGTGTCCAAATTTCATCATTGTCATGTTAATGTGAAGTAAAATGTTAACAAATTCTTCAGATAGTTTATATAATTTGATATTTAAATTGATACCCAATCCATGCATTGTACACATGGTTATACAGAGATAAGTTTGGAACTGCTAGTCTGTAAGTATGCAAAAGGATTTTAGATTAATGAAATTATGCTTTGCTCCTGGTCTTTAAATATAATCTTAACGTGACCCAAGTTGTTCACAGATCAAATAACATAATTGTAATTTGATAAACTTCTTTCAAAATCTTCTGATTCCATGGATCATTCTTTGCAATCCTGAAATAGTTAGACCCAACTTGTTAGCAAAGTAATGCTAAATTACTTAACCCTCCCCCTTCCAAAATAATCTCAATTCAATAAAAAGGATTATTATGCATTTGAATAAGGGTTATGTTCCTCTTCCTCATCACCAGATCTACTGTGGCTTAGTATAAATAATATATGATTACTGTCACAAAAAATTATTACAAACAATCTACATATATACAAATAATTTACTGTGTTCCATTAATTACCATTATGGCCTCTTCCTAATTTTTTTTGAAACCAAATGTTGCTTCCCTTTTGTAGGTTTTAGCAATAACTGAAGATATTCATGATGTTTACAATCTGGGGAAAGAGGCAGCTGCTATTCACCTTTCTCTTATGGAAGGCCTTTCAAAGGTTTATTTAACCCTTATATCTCATTTTGTAAAATATTGACCTTTAGGCTTTGCCTTATCTGTCAATTCTATATTTCCTGATATTAAGCTTCCCTAACGTCAGTTTTGTACTTTGGTGGTTTCTTGTTTTTGGTAGGCAAATGCCGTCCTTTTTCCACTTGAATCGGTGCTGTCTAAGGATGTAGCTGCTATGGCTGATGCAATAGATAGGGAAAGTGAGACCAAGAAGGAAATATCAAACATCCATGGACAGGCTATATATCAATCATATTGTTTAAGAATCAGGGAGGCTTGTCAGACCTTTAAGCCCTTGGTACCCTCTCTGATGTTAGCTGTGAAGGGACTTTATTCATTGTTGACTAGGCTAGCAAGAACTGCTAATGTCCATGCTGGCAACCTGCACAAAGTAATTTGACAGTTTCAAGCTATTATTGTTCTCTCTCACTCTCTCTGTCAATTCTAGTTATCTATATATGTGTATGTGTTTATACATATGTATATAAATAGCCCCTACCACAGTCAAATCTTTTGACTGGCCAAGGATTTTTTTTTTTTTTTTTTTTTTTTTTTTTTTTTTTTTTTTTTTTTTTTTTTTTTTTTTTTTTTTTTTTTTTTTTTTTTTTTGTAGTTTGAAAGATCCGTATTCTCTGTTTTCAGGCGCTTGAAGGAATAGGCGAAAGTCAGGAAGTAAAATCAGTGGATACTACTTTGTCAAGATCAGATGTTGGGGGTGGTGATGCTGTTGAATTTGATGGTAAAGAAGGGGAGGGTCTCTCTAGGTCTGAAGATGATAAAACGGATGATTTCATTGGCTTTTCTCGACTTAGTTTGGAAGACAAGGGATGGGTATCTCCACCAGATAGCATCAGCTGTACTAGCTCCGGATCTGACACCTCATCAGCCGAAGTTAGTCTTCCTGATAGCTTGAATGATTCAGCAGGAAATAAAGACCTGCTTTCACAGGGGTCTGGTAGTAGAAACCCCACAGGTCATATGCATACCCCTCTATTGTCTCAATCTGAAGTAGAAGAAATCTCACCTTTTGGGCTGTCACAATCTTCTCCTGTAGAAACTGATCTTAGCGGTGCTGGTTCTGTGAAGTCAATCAATGAGGCCTCTGAACATCCTGAAGCTATAGCTTTAATAGGTGATAAAACTGTTGCCATCCCTGCTAACTCCCAAAATCCAACAAATGAGAACTTAGACAAATTTGATTCAGCAGATGAACCCCTTTCTGCAAAAGAAGTTAAAAGTGCTGCAGAACATCGTGATGCTCGTGATCAGAACACAAATGCCAATACTCGTGTTGGAAGGGGTATGTACAAAATCTTTATGTACTATTTTTTTCGTTATTTAATTTACTAATCCCACATTAGTAAATTAAATAACCAGTTTTTCATTTAGATTTTTGATATCCAATGATATTCACGAACTGTATTTTTTAAAAAAAAAAAAAAAAAAAAAAAAAAAACAGTTGTATGAAGCAAAGAAGCGAAAACAGCAAATAATCTTTTTTACGCCTACTAGTACCTCACTATGTCCTTCAGACGTCATAGTTTCTTATGTGATTGAAAGTGTTACGAATGTAAAGTGAATTGACATGCCCTTTTTTCATCTGTGGCTTTTTTCACTTTATGCTAGGTAAAAATGCTTATGCCTTGTCAGTATTGAGGCGGGTTGAGATGAAAATTGATGGTCGAGATATCTCTGAAAGCAGGTAGGTAGGGTATTTTCACAATCACAAAATCTTCTACTGAATTTTTTATTAATTTTGGGCCTTCTTTGGATTTCAGAGAAATTGATATTGCAGAGCAAGTAGATTATCTACTAAAGCAAGCCACTAGTGTAGATAATCTATGCAACATGTACGAAGGTTGGACACCATGGATCTGAGGCTTCCAGAGGTTCCTCAGACTGGAGCATCTTAACTCCTATTCCCAATTTCATGCAAGAATTGTCCTCAAGCCTTGTTGAGTTGACCATGGGGAGGAATAGGTTCTTGGGCCAGCTATTTTTTCCTGGTGATGCAGGAAGCCACCAGAACAAAGTTTTTGCAGGTCCCATTAATCTGGCCATTTGTTGAAGTATTTTATTGATCACAATCACTGATCTATCCAGGGCCAAACTGTTTAGTTTCTGCCGTCCCTTTGATTTCAGCTTTTGTCCAGGCAGAGTTACTATTTTTCACCTTACATGCGGGCCTTCATCTACCATCCTAAAGTGAAGTCCCAGGTCACAGCTTGTCTCGTGGGAGATGAAAAAGGATTACCATGCCTTCCCTCCTGGTTGAAACAGTGTAGTGTAACTTTTAGCTCCTGCTACTTGCATTGCCATACTGATCGGGGAGCATGTTTTGGTTCCTCAGCTCTCGAAGGCTGAAAGAATGTCATATGATGACAACCGGGGAGTGGAATATCTAATGCTTTGTTTCTGGCAGGAGCATCATACTATTGCGAAACTGACGTCCGGGATGAATTACACGTATCCGTGTAATCAGTTATATGTTGATAGGTCAAGGAATCAATTGCGCAAAGCTGGTCTATTAATCATGTAATTGCAGCGTGTTTGGTTTCTCATTGGCTATACGCACATCGGTTCGAAGCAACAAAAACCAGCTTATGCGGTTTTTACGTGGAGATTGGGGCTTAATCCTTTTGCCATCTTTCCGCTCTTTGATTCACTGCCATACATGTACCCAAAGTTGCCTTCATATGCATCCCAATATTGCATTATTATTCTTTTCTTTACTTTCTATGGATTTCTTCGTGTTGTCAAAAATATGGGAATAAAGTTGCCAGTTTAATAAACCAATGTTCTGAAAATAAGATAGATTAAAGTGTTAAGGATGTGATAGAATCGGTATTAACAGAATAATAGAAATAATAAGTAATATATAAGATAATATTAGAAAAAATATAATATTATTATTTAATAAATATCAAAAGTTAAAATTAACATTTTTTTAAAAAAATTAACATGGTTCTTGCATTTCATTTCCCTACACGTCTTTTACATTTTGGATTTTGAACGAAGTAATTTGGAATGTAAAACTTTGGTGTCAGATTAGTATTTAAGCAATGAAAAGAGACATCACTTAGTAAATTTTGAATTCTTTAATGTAGTGTAAAGATCATATTGGGTAACATCCAATTAATTTCTAGCATCAGAAACTCAACTCAACACATATTGAATGTTAGTGGAACTCTTAATGAGTTCATCCGCTTCCCTCCTCTTTGGTATAAGGAAGAGAAATATTGGTTGTTGAGAATAACGAAAATTAGTAAAATAAATGAGAAATAGATTAAAGTTTAAAGTATTTAGTTGAAAAAAGGGTAAAATATATACATGATAAACAGTAATAGAGCAAATTTAACCATTTTTTAAATTATTTCTATTTTCTTTTTTCTTTTTAAATACTTCAGTTCATTTTCATTTTCTCTTTGACGGGTCAAGCTAGCTCAGTTAGGGCTTGGATTGAAACAAAAAGAATAATTGATAATGATAAAAGAAAAGAATAATTGTAATGATAAAAGAAGAAGAAATAAGGTACGGATACAAAGACATAACAATTTGTGTTTAATTATTATATTCTTACAAAAAATATATATATTTTTAAAAATGTTATTTATATATTTATAATAGATTATTGATAGTTTTCTTTTCTTTTATAAGAAATAATTAAAAATACTAATACTTAAAATAAATAAAATTATAAAATTATTAAAAGTAACTAAGGACAGAGATTTGATCCAATTTCTTTGAAAACTGGAGAGGATTTTTTTTTGGTTTTGGTTAAATTAGCAATGGCACACACATCCAGAAGAAGAATCTGGTACTCTGCTCAAAGGCCAAGTGGCTCTTCCACAAGTGCCCCGCCTTTTGTTTATCACCCTTTCCGGCCGTGGATTCTCATGTAATAAGATGAAAACCAGACTTCTAGTCCCTGTTTTACGTTTCAGTTTCAAAGCACACTCACAAAAACACAAAAACAGCGGTTTCAAAATATTTCCACTTTTCTTCCATCGCCAAAGGTTTCACTTCATCTCAATCTTAACACCCCAATGGCCTCTCTCTCTTTATCTATATATAAACACACACAAACATACCTCTCACATCAAACTAAGCATTACCAGAAGTGTCTTTCTTGCTTTTGCTTTCATCTGGATTTCACTCTCTTGTCTTGCTTACTAGCTTTCTCATTAGTGCTTTTGCCTTTTGCTGCTAATTCGGTAGATTTCAAGTCATGTCTGCACTGGTGGCTATATGGACAAGGGACCTCTCCAAGCTAAGGGAAAAAGATCAAACCATGCACTCTGCTGCTTCCATTCAACATCAATCTGCTCAATCCTTCCAGGAAAAGGACCAGAGCTCATCTGGGTTGGCTGAACTTACTGCCAAACTCATGCAAGTTACCAAGCCTAGGTTGCTCTTTCCGGAGGCTTCACTTTCCATGCTTGTTCAATCTTTTAGCCCTTGAAGAAAACAATATATGTTTAACTCACTTTATTTGTTCCTTTAACCCTTACCAGTTAGAATGATGTGAGTGTGTGTATACTGCTCCTTCATATTTCTAATAAAATCACCTCTTTAGTTTTACTTTTCTTCTCTTAATTTGACACCCAAATAGTTTTTAATTTTATGTTTGATGATGAATCACCAATCAAATTTATCAGTACTTGTTACCAATAACCTTTGTAAATAAAATATGTACACACATCGTGCAAAGGCATTTCAACCTGAGAGGAATAAAATATGGATAAGCCTTCAAACTTAGTCAAAAAAATAGACTAAAGAAAAGTTTATCATCCTTTCTGATAGGAATGATCTACCTGAATTCAATCAAACTTGGTCCTTCTAGAGAAATGGAAAAAAATACTATTGACTAATTCCTTTCTTTTTCTTAAAGGAAATTACATTTTCATTCAAATCAACTTATTGGTATAGTTAAAAAAGCTTTTCACTTATTCATAGGTTACATGACAATAGATATTTAAGGATAACACACGCACCATAACAGTTGATGTAGTTTGAAAAGTTCCACGCCGTCGTTGTTGTCCATTTCTTTTCTCAGCAATTTCCATTCCAACCTTTTGAATACGTTGTTCATTACCAAATCAAAACATGTGTCACTCTTTGTCTCTCAAGTCTGCATCATATACTCTCTACCAATTACAATTGTGTTTCGTAACTCACTATCTTTGATATTACGTTTCAAAAAATGAGTGAAGGTTGAGAAATAATAGCATAAACAGCAGCGAGTTGTGTTGGTTAGATCAGAGTGAACAAGTTTGTTTCACTCTGGAATGATATATCGTACATGGCTTCGCTTCTGAAAAGTCTACGTCCCGGTGTGCCTTCAGTTCATGATGCTGGAGATGATTTCAGCTATGAGTATTCTTTTGCAGAGGAATACAAAGGCCCTCCTCTCAGCTACTCCGTCCCAGAAATTCTTCCTTTCAACCTTGACCAAATCCCACTTGCACCTGTTGCTCCCTCTCCCCCTCACAACTTGTCCCTTCCAGTTATCCAACCCTTTAGAAAAACCAATGCAGAATCGGCTTCAAGAGCTGCTTCTGCTTCTTCTGATCCACTGTCATGCAAAGAAGATGATCATGATGATGATTGTGATGACCCTGTTAGCCCAAAACATGTTAAACGGCCCTCCGTGGTGACTTTTCGTGATCCTGAGACAAGTGAGATAGTGGTTGATGAAGAGATTGTTGAATCTGTGAGTGAAGAAAGTAATAGCAACAATAGTAATAGCAATAATAATCGTGTGAGGCCGCGTGCTGAGAGACGAGGGAAGAAGGGTTCGTGCTACCGATGCCTTAAAGGGAGCCGTCTAACTGAGAGGGAGGTTTGCATTGTTTGCAGTGCAAAGTTTTGTCGCAATTGCGTGCTTAGAGCAATGGGGTCCATGCCTGAAGGCAGAAAGTGTGTGACTTGCATTGGTCATAGAATTGATGAGAACCAGCGAGGGAAGCTTGGAAAACCTTCTCGGATGCTCAAGTACTTGTTGTCTAAGGAGGAAGTGAAACAAATCATGAAGGATGAGACTTTTTGTGAAACAAATCAGATACTAGCAGAAGATGTTCGTGTGAATGGAGAACCTCTTGACTGGGATCAGCTCACGCTGCTTTTGACCTGTTCAAACCCCCCAAAAGGATTGAAACCTAGCTTCTATTGGTATGATAAAGCATCTGGCTTTTGGGGAAAGGAAGGTCAACGGCCAAGTCAAGTTATTAGCCCACAGTTGGAGGTTGGGGGTCACTTGCAGAGAAATGCAAGCAATGGAAAGACAGAAGTAACTATAAATGGTCGAGAGATTACCAAAGAAGAGCTATGGATACTGAAGGTGGTTGTTGTTGATCTTGGCACTTTCATAGTACACAATTTTGAAACTGTTAAACTGAAATTCACTTTGTTTAATTGCAGTGGGCAAGAGTGCCATGTGAAGGAACAACGGACTTTTGGGTGAGCCATGATGGATCATACATGGAAGTGGGACAGAAGAATGTGAAGGGCCATATATGGGAGAAGGTAATTCATGTTGTTTAGCTTTTCCTAAGCTATAAATCCCTTGTCAATGACTCTGGTACATGTGCATGCTTTTGACAGTCTACAGTGAAGCTTGCTTCTCTAATTCTGTCCCTGCCAGTTCCTTCTAGCTCCTTAACTCCTCCTGAAGAAGGAGAAAATGGAATTAGCAAACACAACGTTCAACAGAAAATGCTTCACAAATTTTTACTTGTTGGTTCTGCCAATTCTGGAACATGTACCATATATAAACAGGTAACATGCTGCTAGAGGGAATTATTTTGTCATGCATTTGTTTGGTGTCTCTCTGTCTGACATCCGAATAACTCTATGTAATTTTTGAGTTGAAGCCTTGAGTTTGTAACACTTAGACTGAACCTTTTATATTGCAGGCCAAGCTTCTGTATAATGTTCCTTTCTCTGTAACCGAGCTCCAAAACATCAAGCTGGTAATTCAAAGTAACTTGTATAGGCACCTTGGTATCATACTAGATGCGCGAGAATTTTTTGAAGAGAGTTTGCTTGAAAAAAGTACCGAACAACATGTCGGTGAATCAACTTCTTCTGGTAATTGTTTTTCTTTGAATGAAAGTATTTGTCCATTATTTCATTGAACACCTTTTTCCTTTTGCATTCTTTTTGAACACCATAAAGCAAAATGGCTAATAAGGATAATAAACTGAGTCATCATGCAACTGAACACTATATTTTGTAATTTACATTAGGGGGAAAAGTTATTGATGTTTAGTTTGCAACAGGGATTAGTGGAGAAATTATTGACACCACAACCTATTCCATTAGTCCAAGACTAAGAAATTTCTCCGATTGGCTACTCAAATACATGATATCAGACAACTTGGATGCAATATTTCCAGCTGCTGCTCGTGAATATGCGCCACTGGTGGAGGAACTGTGGAGGGATGCAGCCATTCAGGCCACATACAACAGGAGAAATGAACTAAAAAATCTGCCAGAAAGTGCTAGCTATTTTCTTGAGCGGGTAAAATCATGTTTAGCCCCACATATTCATCATCACATCATAGTTCCTTTCTACTAAAGTTGTGTTTTGTTTCTACTTTGTTGCCATTTTCTGTACTAGAGTTGCTTAGGAATAGAGTTGGAATAACTGATTAGACACAGTTTACACGGTTAATAAAGTTGTATTACTTTATGGAAAGTATTTATCTTGTCTTTTCTTAATCCCATTTGAAGTTCCTGAGTTGGTTTAAATTGGATAGAGGATTAGCAACTCAATCACTTGGGTGGGAAATTGTGAATGGAGGTTACCTAACGCAAGATTACCTCAATCTAATGAATATGTAAATATTTCTTCGGATGCAGGCTGTTGAAATTTCGAGGATAGATTATGAACCCTCGGACATGGACATCTTGTATGCTGAGGGAATAACCTTATCCAATTCCCTTTCTTCTATGGAATTTTCATTTCCTGTGTCAGGTCATGAGGACTCATTGGACCCTGTGTATCAACATGATCCTTCACTCAGGTAATAACCTTTCATTCCATCAAGTTTACACATAATAAAAATCTTCAGTTCACAGTTTCTTAGTTCAAAACCAAAACTAAGTTAGCTGATTTAGGATGGCAAAAATATCCGTAGGTAATGCATTGAATCTTTGTTTGTGGTTGTAGGTACCAGCTCATCAGAGTACATCCAAAAAGCCTGGGAGAAAACTACAAATGGTTGGACATGTTTGAAGACACCGATGTGGTCCTATTCTCAGTGGCCTTAACCGACTATGATGAGTACACCGTAGACAGTAATGGAGTTGCTACCAACAAAATTTTAGCAGCCAAAAATCTCTTTCAAAATATCATCAATCATAGGGTCTTCAGCAGCACCAAATTTCTTCTACTATTGACCAAGTTTGATCTGTTTGAGGAAAAGATTGAACAGGTTCCTCTAACACAATGTGAATGGTTTTGTGACTTCAATCCAGTTATTAGCCACAACCACAAAACCGCTAGTATCAGTAAACGCACCAACCATCCTCCACTGGCTCAACGTGCTTTTCAATACATTGGTATGAAGTTCAAGAGCTGGTTCAATTCTCTAACTGGTCGAAAGCTGTTTGTTTCACTGGTTACTGGGTTGGAACCTGCTACTGTTGATGAAGCTCTTAGATATGGCAGAGAGGTTATGGTGTGGCAAAAATGGGACCCCTCTTTCATAAATGAGAAGTCTGAGATAACATCCACAACTTTTGATGCAAGCTCTGAAGAAAAATATAATAACTATCACCACTCCTAGAAAATTCTGTAGCTTTTTCTCACATTTTAGAATCACTCAATGGTACTGGATTAACATTGAAGGAAATGATGCAATCTAATCTTGATCATGCTAGACTCTCACGTTGCCACCAAATATCCTCTGTAAATGTGACCTTAGAATGACAATTTCATGTATGATTACCATTAATCAAAATTAAATTTATTCTCATAGGATATGTTTTATTAGAAATAAACAAAATCTGTATTTTTATGTGAGGTTAAAAAATTTTGTATTAATTTTTATTACAAAGTTTAAGATAAAACTTTTTAAACACAAATCACTTCACTTGAAATATAGTTTTAACTAAAATTGATTTTATAAAATCAAAATCACTCAATATTAAAGTTTACCAGACATTAAATTCCAGATACTGCAGGATCATTTTTCATTGCCAACATAGCTGCAGAATGAAAGATTTTTTGCTTTTACTCTGCTGAAATATGTTTTACTATCATTCGTTATATTATGATACATACAAATTGTTGAATATCTTGAATGGATTTTTGTGACAAAATCAATGAACTGGGGGTTGAGGTGAGTGTAACCTTCTTGTCAGGTACTGACCCTGATATTTTTTAGGCTTGACAAATATCCTGGGAAAAAAGGCAAAACTTTTATGCTAATAAAAAATAAAGTGAAAATTAGCAGCAGATTCAGATTTTGTGTTCATAAAAACAAGACAATGAGAATTTAACCAACAATTAGCATTAAGCAATTGAACCAAAAGGCACGTCCATGTACCCCCTTATGACGAACAAAAAGTCATTCTAACTGATTGTTTACTTTTTCTTGTAAAGTATTATATAATTAAGGTCTAATTGATTTTAACTAATATTAATTAGGTTACATAAGCATTAATTATGCGGTGATTTTAACTTTTCTGCAAGATGAAATCCTAACAATGAAGTACTACTGAAGACTAAAACAGTACTACTGAAGTGTAACATCAAACAAAATTAAACTCAAATACAAATTGGTAACCAAATACTATGTTTGATTAGATCAGAACTAATGTACAATAGTTCATAACATTTCCATTACATAACTCGGAAAATAAGAACTGATAGATAGATAAATAGGAAGGAATATACAAAACATATCAACTCTGCTATTCTGCTATTGCTCATTCCTTGAAATCAGCAAGAACATCTTAGTGAAAAACATATCACCAAGGCACAAACCTATCCATAAGCAAACACATGGTTGCCTCTGAGATGGTTCCACTGCTGTCTATCTTAACTGCAGTGTTCTTCTTCTGAGCTTCCTTCTCTTCCTGTTCCCTTTCTGATCCTTCTTTGGCTTTGGAGAAGAAAGGCTTCCTTGCAAGTACTTTTTCTCTGAGCTTTGTCAGCTCCCCAACCCACACCTCTACCACAGCAGACATTTTCTTCAGCAACTGCAAACTAATGAGGTAAAAAAAAGTCTTTTTGTTGCTTTTGCTTTTGCTTTGTGCTTTTGAATGAATGTTGGTGGTGAAGAGATTGTGGTTTTTATAGGAAGAAAATAGAAAGGCTTAGTAATATGTGAAAAGCTAGGAGCTTTTAGAGCACCTTGGAATGCAGTGGCACACAGGACTCAGTCAATTGAGTTGGATATGCTTTAAATGTTTGAGATATTCGGTGGGACAAAACTATTGGCCCTGTGTTCATATTTTTTTGTCTATTTTTCTTCAGTTTAGGTCCAATGGTCCCACTGGTTTTGGATATATCTGATTCTAATAGTACCATGTTTTAAATCTACTGTGCAAAAGATAAGATCAGTGTGAACATTCAATTATTGCTTTTCTTTTTCTTTATCAGAATCAAAAATATTATACCTTTTTTAATATAATATAATTATTAAGAAAACTAATTATTAATTATTTAAAAAAAATTAAAACGTTAAATTAGTTAAGATATGTTTAACATTAATTTTACTTGTACTCAACAGATGAGACATTTACTACGGAATTTATCCTTAAAAATGTTTTCTTTGTTTTTGCATAGAGAATTGGAAAAGTATTATATGTAAAGTATAATTGACTATTAATGTGGTACCAATAATTATTATTTGAATAAATAAATCAAGTTATTAACTAATGTTAAAATAGAGAGTATGGATGATATGTATGAGTCACATGATACATACATGACATTGGTGGGCTCCATCATGATGATGTTTGCCGACTACTCATCACCTTTTACGACTTTATAATTCAATTATATTACGTACGAAAGCAACTTCACTACGAGTACATAGTTATAAAATAAAGATATATGTCTCACTTTATTAAAATTTTATTATTCATGATAATGTTCCTGAAAATATATTTTTTTTCATTAATTTAAATTATTGGTCATGATGGAATTTAACTTGAAAGAAACATTTATTGATATAAAAACTATAGTCAAACATGAAATTAAAAAAAAAATTATTATGCCATTCTTACTGTATAAATTAAATTTTAAATTCTTTAATTTCAAGTCATATAACCACTTTCATAAATTTTTTTAAATTTTTCATCCAAAAAAAATTATCATAAAATATTTAAAAATTTTGTATTAATTGCTTTTATAAAATTCTTTATTAAAACGCAAGCAAAGGTGATTTTTAAACTTTGATGCATTTATACGATAATTTTATTCTTTCACAGTTGAAAGAATTTAACACTTTTCCTAAAGTAACATTCAAAGAAAAAATTTAGCACCATTCTATAAAGACCATTTTAGAACACTTTGTAATCACGAACTTTTTGGAAAAGTTTACACAATTAATTCATAAATGGCTTTAGAAAGATGTATTAAATTCTTATTGAAATGGTGTTTGCAAACACTCCTTCCCAAAAGATAATTTCAAGATGAATTCTAAACTCATGCAAAAAAAGTTTATTCCATACAACGATAAACACCTTACAAGTGTTTCATAATGATTTCTTTTTGAAAGAGTATTATCTCGGGAAATTCCTTATAAAGAATTTTTTTTTTTTTTTTGGAATTTTATTCTGAAAAAGATTAGCTTAGAATATATCTCATGTATTCTGAAAATTTTATTATAAAAATATTGTTATCGTAGAACTTCTGCTCTAAAAATTCCATTCTGGAAATTCTAGAAATCTTATTATAGAAATTCTGAAAAATGTACTTTAAAAGTTTTCAAAATGAATAATTTTTAAAAGTCACATTGAAAAAAGGTAATATAAATTATTTTGAAATTTGTGAAGATGCGAGATGAAAAAATAGGAGAGTGGAAGAAGAAAAAACCCTTTTATGGAGGAATTTAAAAAAAAAAATTCATAGTGATATTTATGGAGGAAATAGAATTTTGTGAAGGACTCGACAAATGTTTGTGGAAGAAAGATCCAACAGATAATTTCACGTGGGCTTTTCGTCGGGCCACTGTTGGACTTATCACGAGACTTACAACATGACATCAATTGCTATTCCAACTCATCTTTATACTTTTCACACCCATAAACTTTTAGACTTTTCTGACATACTCAAACAGACCTTTTCTCTTGCCTTTTAGATTATAAAAAATGATTTTCATTACATTTTTATGGTTTAATATATTACAAAACTAACTTTTATAATTAAATTAGTTTTTGTATATTATAGAAACTAACTTTCGTAATGTATCTATCCATTTTATGGAACCAATCTCCATAATGTATGTAACCGTACGGGGTCATATTTTAAAAAAAAAATTATATTTTATTTTATAAAATTGATATTTAAAAAAAAAAGAAAAAAGAAAAAAGTAAATGGTACGAAAGAGAAAATAGGGTGTAGCGAATAGCATGGTCTCTCTATTCAGTGGATATCATTCGATCCAATTCAAAGGCTTGATAAGAGTGATTCATTCTACACCTTCATATTGACTTCCTGCACCTCTATAATTTTAATATATTCTTATTTTAGTTTTGAAAAAAAAATAAAAATAACCTTCATTATGATAACTGGGATTTTCTTTTTCACTTTGCGGGTTACACAAACCGCAATATAATTAAAAAATAAATATATTGCGAATTGTACAACCCGCAATTACATGTTCTACACCTTTCACATTGCAGGTTATAAAACTTTTTTTAAATACAACCCGCAGATTGTACAACCCGTAATTATATTTTCTGCACCTTTTACATTGTGGGTTGTACAACCCGCAATATAAAACTTTTTTTAAATACATTGCGGGGGGTTGTACAAACCGCAATACAAATTTTTTTTTAAATACATTGCGGGTTATACAACCCGTAATGTATTTTAAATCAATTCGTGTTACAATTTATACAACCTCTTGCTATGGTGTAGTAGTAATTATCACATTATTGTACAATCTGCAATTATATGTTCTGCACCCTTTAAGTATAAGATTAGCATGATAACCACCATTACACCACAACAGCAAGTTTGTCAACCTGCAACACAAATTGCTTTTTAAATACATTGCGGGTTGTACAACCCGCAATGCATTTAAAAAAAAAATTGTATTACGGTTTGTACAACCCACAATGTATTTCAAAAAAGTTTTATATTGCGGGTTATACAACCCGCAATGTAAAAGGTGCAGAAAATATAATTACGGGTTGTATAATCCGCAATGTATTTATTTTTTAATTGTGTTGCAGTTTGTGCAACCTGCAAAGTGGAAAAAAATGAATGACAATTATCATAAATAAAGGTTATTTTCGTCTTTTTCTCAAAACTAAAATGAGAATATGTTAAAATTATGGAAGTGCAGGAAGTCACCATGGAAGTGCAGGAAGAATCAGTCGGTTGATAAACATTTGAATATGACCAACACATTTAGAATAAAAAAGGTTTGAATATATTTTTTATTTCTATAAAAATGATTTTCTTAATTTAAAAAAAATATTTGTTAGTGTTAAATCTATAATAATTTTTCATATATTTCTATTTTTATAACTAATTATTATTACTTTAACGCTAAAATAAAAAAATATTAATTATTATAGTTAGGACTAAGAATTATCAAAGGCCCAAAATTTAATTAACTTATATATTATTAATCTAAACAAGGAAATTATATATGTAAAACTCTTTTTTCGTTATTTATTTTGAACATGGTGTTTTTATTAAAAACAACTATATTGTATTTAGAATTTACAGTTTATTTTCTATATATATTAATTTTGATATTATAGTATTATAAAAAAATTAATGTATCACAGATAAATATTTTATCTCCACAAATAAAATATTTTTTAATTTTTTAATTTTAATAATTATAATATATTAAAACTAGATGTAATATAAAAATAATTATTATTTTGTTTTCTATCCTTATTTTAAATCAATACAAAAATAATTGACTTAAGTATATTTTAATTTCATAATGATATTGTTCTTTATTGTTTACATTTTTTTTATTTTTAAAACTTTTGACATTATTTAGTTCCAAAAATACACAATATTAATTAAAAAAATTAAGTACACTATTCAACTAAGTAAATATTTAATATTTTTTAAATATTAATCACTTATAATTTTTAAATTTTGTAATATATTATGAACAAACAAATTTAATAATGATAAATTTTTATTTCTAAAATATTGTTAAATAAAAGTATTACACATGATGGTTATTTTCTAATCGTATATGGTCCGAGAAAGATATTTTAACATATTATGAATAAATTTATTTTATATTGTATAAATATAAAAAGAGAATACACATAGTTTTAATATATTATAATTGCTAATTCTAAAAATATACCACATATTTTATTATTTTTATCTTAGAAACAAAATCTCTATTTATGATATTATAAAATAAATATATCACAATCATTTGAAAACATAAAATCAAAATTATTAAAGTAAAAAAAATTATAAAATCTTAAGTAAATTGTAATTATTTTAATAAAAATAGAATGTTAAAAAGATAATTGTTGAATAAAGAAATAAAACCAATAAATAAAACTATCCTGTTTAAATTAAATAGGGACTGTATTATTTAATTAAATTAAATACCTGGAAAATCTAATCGCCTTAATTTAAAATGTTTGTTCCTACCATAGTTATATTAATTTACATCTCTTATTTTTAGTGTTATTATTATGGTCAGGATATAAAAAGAACAATTAATACTTTGGAGGGACTAAAAGAGATGAAATCTCCCTCTCTAAAGAAATGAAATCACACACACACACACACACATATATATATA
>Ga0209489_101435_pt1 | contig 48932 bp, 26 predicted proteins | sample SiratrowhiteBW_FD_187527 | JGI IMG/M metagenome (GOLD analysis project Ga0209489, IMG submission 187527) | Root nodule microbial communities of legume samples collected from California, USA - Siratro white BW (SPAdes) (version 2) | ecosystem: Host-associated > Plants > Roots > Nodule | place... | reverse complement strand
AAACAAATTATTTTAAAATAAAGCACAAGAAAACAATATTTTTATTTATTTCTCACATTTACAAATTTCTTTTCAATAAAAGTTAGATACGGGACGACGCATACGGTCATGAATATCTAAATTCTATATTGACAATCCTTCATTATGCAGACAATTACCTCCAATGAATGACAAAAATGATGTTGATGAAGTACATGTTACTCGGAGTGATCACAATGAAGGAATATGGAAGAACATTATAACACTGTCATAATAATAATAAATACTATTTATTTGTTATTGTTCTTTATTTTAAGTTAGAATTGTTAATAATGAAGTAGATTATGTTTACTTATTTTTTTTAAGTTTTAATTTGGAAGTTTGTGTTTTTTTACAAGTCATGGCCGAACAGTCGAGGAAGAATAGGGAAGCTACTCGCTTGACAGCTCTTATAGTGAATCATCTGGGTGGTTCTAAGGTCCCAGTTAACATAGACCCTCAGACTGGTAAGAGTCACGACCCTAATCATCCAAAGTTTGTTAGTTATTTTGGAGTTTTTGCCCGTACAAAGGTTTCTATTTTGCTTCCTAAATGGGAACATGTCACCGAAGCAGATAAAAAACTAATTTGGCAGGATCTTTGTGCAAGTCATTCATTTAAAGGTTAATGAAATAATGAGTATTTTTGTTATATGTTTAATGACTTATTTACTTGATTTTGCAGACACACTTTGAGTTTGAATCGTCTAACAACATTAGGAAGAAGATTATGTCATCCATTGCTTTAAAATGGATAAATTTTAAGACAAGGTTGACAAGTATTTACGTATTTGGTAAATATAAGGGAAAGTCCCCTTGTGAGAAATATGGGATTGATGAAGAAACTTAGACAGAATTTGTCCAAAGTAAAGAGGATCCCTCTGGGCAGGTTTGATTTTTTCATATGACTTTGAATTTTTGTAAATCAGACAATGTAACCACTTCATTTGTTATTGTCTAGGACAAGAGGAGGAAAACTCAAGACATTCAGCATAGGAATGTCACCCCCAACCGCTTGTCTCGGGAGGGGGGGTGTATGATTTATTGGAGACGAGGATGATTGAAGAAAAGATAAGAAAATTAAAAGATCAATCATCCTCAGATGATTATATTTCTCCTCCATCCCCTCTTAGTCGACATGAGAAACGAAAGATGGCTAGGACTAAACCAGGAGGACAGATGACATCTGTTGAGGCACAAGAGATTGCCCAAAGGATTGTAAGTGAATAATAAATTCATGATATGTAATGTCTTACTTTTGTAATTATTGTTGACATTTTTTTTTTCAGGATTCCCTGGTGGAGCAGAGCTTCCAAGGAAGTTTTGTCAGTCAAGGAAGACAAGATATATTGACTGTTGTTATTGGCATAGAAGAGCACCCCGGTCGTGTCAGGACTGCTAGGTTTGGTGTGGGAGCAAAACAATTCTTCGAAGTCGCTCCCCGTTCTAGCTCATCATCTAAGAAAGCTAGCTTAAAAGACGAGATAGCTAGATTGAGAGAGGAATTGAGAAGTGAATTAAAAGATGAATTAAGACGAGAAATGACACAGCAACTTGAATCCATTCCCTTATCACAACAACACACTCCTGTACATGAACCTGTAGAACTAGCTACTGGAAGGAGAGTCAACACAAAGGGGAGTTGTGTTGCTGAGGACGAGGAGGACAATACAAACACCAATACGTCATATTGATGTAAGCTTTTTGTTGGAGAGCCTCCTCAGTTGGTGGCAATTGGGAGAGTTTATGGCAGCACTTCGACCATCCACACGATGCCTCTAGGACATGATTTCGCCAAAGTGGTTGTCAAAGATATTAGACAGACAGATGCCAAGGTGCCAGTGCCCACATCAAAGGTTAGATTTGTGGGAGAGGCACTTGGGACATTTATTGCGTGGCCTACACATCTCCTACGGCCCATTTCTAGAAGGCCTCAGGTATGTTATGATTTCACTTAATCTTATTTAATTTGACACTTAATGTCATTTGAATTGATACATATTGTTTCTGTGTTACAGGGTGGTGAGAGGAAAGACAAATCCCCAGATCTTAGTGATGTAAGTCCTAGCCAACCACTCCGTATAGACGTCAATCCACTTCAGAAGTTGGCTAGGATCTCTGCCGAGTTATTCGGCTCACCTTGTTTAATTCGTTGGGAAGCAAGCATCTTTGGGGTAGACAATAATGGTGTACCCTTATACATATCATATCAAGATGTCATTGAAATCCTCTCGGGATCTTAGATTATTAACATTGCATGTATACAATTATAGATGATGTAAGTATCCTTTTTACATATTATATAATAAAATATGTTTTAGCATCCACTTTTACTAATATTTATATTAACAATGCAGGTACATAAATGATATAATTTATATCACAGGGAATCTAGATATTTATGGATTCCTTGAGCCTCAAAGTATACAAAGGTCTAGAAATAAAAAAATGGACTGCCAGGCATACATACAAAATTGGATTCAACAATCTAGAAAAGATATCTACTTTGCCCCAGTTATGCATTCGTAAGTTTCACATATTTATATTTCTTAAGTTATTTATAGAATTTGAGTTTAATAGATTAACTATTTTAGGTCCCATTGGCAACTCATGCTTATCTGCCCGACAGATAACATAGTGGTATGGTTTTGTTCACTACATAAGAAGCCAACTTCAGGCATGAAACAAGTAGTACAAAGGTTTGATTTAATTAACTTTAAATTTTGTTTTCATAATTTGGAAGTTACTAATTTTTTGGATTTTAGTGCAATTAATGTTTGTAATGTTCTTGGCAGAAGATCGATGACCACATTCCACAACCTTCGTTGGATAACACCTAAGGTATTTAATTCTACATATAATTCTAAATTTAATTTATTAAAATTAGTATTGTACTTATTTAATGATTTATGTATAATGAAAGTGCCACAAGCCATAAGGTAGTTGGGAATGTGGGTACTATGTCATGCATTGGATGAAAACCATTACCAGAGCTTCTTTCACTAACTCTTCGGAGGAGGTATGAGCATGTTTTAATTGTAGATAAAATATCATTCTTAGGTTTCACATAACATGATTAACAACACTTGTTATGTATTTCAGCTTTTTCAAGACTAAGAGTCGTTGGACAGTCAAGCGATACAGGACATCCAAAATGAATGGACAAGATTTTTTATTCAAGTTAGAAGTAATTTGTAGATGTTCATATATAAAAAAAATGTTTACATTTTAGACATATTTATTTTAGATGTATATATATATATATATATATATATATATATATATAAAAAAAATATATATATTTTATATATATATATTTTATATATATATATATATATATATATATATATATATATATCTATAACAATTGTATAACTGTTGTTAGATGTATATAAAACTAATTCGATGAATCTGTCTATCTGGGTTTGGTTTGTATATGATGCAGGTTTGGCTAGAAACCAAAACCTACCAGCATATTAAAAAAACAAAACTTCAAACACTATGTCAGTTATGACCTTAACCGACATAGAGAATGGCACAAATCTACATTACAGAGATGGAGATATCATGTCGGTAAGAGTATATTAACCGATGTTAAAAGCTTTTTTTTTTTCAATTTCAGTATGTACCACGTTGATTACGAGTATACTAACTGACGTGGTATCCCATTCGCACACTGAAATACAATTTTGTCTTGCAATATGACATCAGTGAGTTGGTTTTCTAATCGACGTAGTGGTATCACACTCTACGTTGGCTAATTATGTTTCCACCGATGTAGTGACACCATATACTACGTCGGCTTTTTTAACCGACGTAGTTTACTACGTCGCCATTTACTTCGTCGGTCTGGAAACCGAATTTGTAAGCCTTAATTAACCGACATGAAATTCCTTTTTTCTACTAGTGACATGTATAAACGTATACGAGGAGACTATCCTAATATTTATTGGTTATAACTTTGTTGTCATAAGGAAATTAAATTAAAATGAAATAAATTCATACAAATATAAAAGGAAAGAAAATCATGTGCTCAAATATTACCAACCTTGATAGCTAAAGCTCGGTCAAAGCTTTCAATAGCATTATCTGGCTCACAAAAATTCAGTTGTGTTCTGTCGAGTGTGACCCATGCCTGAAAGGATGAAGATTGAAATGCATGCATTAATTATGTAACTGAAAGGTACTAGCTTGGCCCTAGTAGGCAAGATCAAGTGTGATTCAAAATCAAACTTCGGCATATTTTTTAGTTTAGACAATAAGTCCTACAAATACAATCCATAAAGAATTGATATTGTACCCAATCTAACACAGACATAACATAGAAGCCAACCTAAAATCTGAGAATGTTAGTTAATAATGCATTTACAAGGTACATAAGTCTCTCGTTTCTGAAATGGCTATGACTTTTGGTTGCCAGCTCCTGTCCAGGCACTTCAGAATTTTAATATTCAGCTCCTCCTTATCAAACACCTTGTCGAGACCAATCAAGTGATTAACTGTGTGGGTAAATCACTTTTGTACTTTAGTTATTGTCTCCCCTAGGTTCATTTTAAATAGCTCATATTCTTGTATCAAAGCGTGCTTTCTTGCTCTTTTAACATCACTCATTCCCTCATGCATAATTCAACAATGTCCCACATCTCTTTAGCTTATTTACATTGTGAGACCCTGAAAAATTCCTCAAGATTAAGTGATGAGGTAATTATATTTTTAGCAACACTATCATACTGAGCTTTACTACTTTCATCACCAGTCCAATCACACCAAGGTTTATCAACATACACATTATCAATAAGTATTTTAGGAACATACGATGCATTAACAATAGCATCCCAAACATCGCGATCAATAGATTAAATAAAAATCCTCATTCTAACTTTCTAAAATTGATATTTCAAACCACAAAACATAGATGGCCTATGAATCAAGGCCCCCTCAGCAAAAGGGAGTTTATTTTCAGCCATTTAGGATTAACTCAAATAACTTTCAAGAATCCACTTTAGATACCAATTGTTGAAAAATAAAATGGCCATTGTTCAATAGGGGGGTGAATTGAACAATTTACACTTTTTGAAAACTTAAAAGTTGTTTTTATGAACCTATGATTACAATGTAAGAGCCACACAAAAATAGCATGTTAAATTTACAAACAACAGGTTAAAATCCAGTTCAGTAGATAAAATCAGTAAAAAAGAACCTGTTACAGAACTAAAAAAACATGTTAAAATAATTCTGTCAGTTCTGGAAAAACGTATTTAACATATTGAAGTTAAAATTAGCCTATTGAAGATCCTTTTCAGCATTAGACAATTTTCAATCAATAATAGAATTTAATAGGTTAAAAAAATTTCAATAGGTTGAATTTTCGGTACTGCAACAGAATGTTTAAATCAGCAAAATCAGTTTTTGATTTAAAACGAATTTTGGAAAAGTAAAAAAAAAAAATAGCACAAACCAAATCAATATGATCATACAATGATTAATCAAATCATTACCAATATATCACCATATTACCAAGACATTTATGCAGCAGTAGTCACAATCAAAATTCAGTTGTCCAGCAAGCAGCACACAAAATTCAGCTAACAAATGCACTTAGACCAATCTATGAAAATCACACAAAATGCCAACAGAGTTAAACGCACACACACAAACCAAACAGGGGCAGTGACAAGCTCAAAATAGATTCACGAATTGAGATGTATGCTCACTAAAATAATTTTGTAATACCATAAACAAATATCAATTCATAGAATTATGTAAACTGAGTAAAAACAGTTCCACTAGATCAACCAATAGTGAATCAAAACAGAAGAGAGATAACCTTTCAATAACAGATCCAATAAACCCAAATTTACAAGACAATATAGCTAAGTAACCAAAATTAATATGTTGTAGTAAAGTACTGAATTTCAACATGTTAAAACTGATTTTAATCGATTAAAACACAACCATAATGAATATTTTCAATCTGTCCAGAATTTTAATAGGTTGTTCTTTAATTTTCAAAGGTTGTTCTTGTAAACAGAGAAAATGGCACTTATGCAGTTCGAAAATTGAAAGAACAAGGGAGCAAGAAGATCACACAAGTCTTTTTATCCTGGTTCACTCTACCACTAGAGCTATGTCCAATCCCTTGCAGAACCTTGCAAGGATTTTCACTATATCAATTTAGTTTACAATTAAAACACAAGACCCCATGTTGAACCCTACAAGATGGTCTTCTACCCCTTGTGCAGCTCCCCACTGCACAAGATGCACACTCCTAGTGCAAATGCAGTACACTACTGCTGTTTTGAATGCAAACAATACAATACAACAATCCAATTACATATTTTCCCAATTACAATGTTTAAGAACACCTATTAAGCACTACCCAAACAAGAAACAAATCAAGAACACAATACAATCTGTAAAAACACTTTGTGTTGTAGCTGAACACAGTGAAAAACACAAAAGAAGAACACTTATCTCCTTAAGATTGCGGCTACAACACCTAACAATAAATTGAATGCTTTGCTTTTCTTCAAATGTGAGAAATCATGATGTATTTTGCAAACTTTCGTGATTCTTTCTCACTTGGGGTTTTCTCTCCAAGAAACACTCTCAAAATCTTTTGAAAAATGAGTGAAAACCTTTTTGAATCGAAGACATATTTCAAAACGCGCGTTGTAGCCCATTTTAAAAATGCGCCAGTCAATCTGTTAAAAAATTTAATAGGTTGTTTTCAAAATTTAACATGTTAAATTTTATTTGTAGCACTTATATTTTTTAAAATGTTTTGAAAATAATATTTTCACTTATACTTGAGTAAGAGCAATGCAAGCAAGTGATAAATTGACACTAATAAATGCATGAGAGACCTAATCCAAGTTAGAACCAACCCAAACCTAGAATCTAGTGTCTTAAAGTAATTTCTTCATCAAATCAACACTTTAGAAGGTTTTTCACTAGCTTCAACACTGCATACCATGCATGAAGAGGAGAGAAGCCACCATTAATATTGCGAAACAAGATTCGAGAACATCGAAGGCACTCTTGAGGATGTCCAATTCAAATCAGGCTAGATGCTCTATAGGCCAGATGAATGAGATATTACTTGCATATTTGGTTCTTCATCCCAATTTGATGAATGTAAAAGGGGAGAAGTAGGTCTGTCTGGTGTGTTGGTTGTTGGTCTAGTATTGGTGATGTTGCATTAGATGCATAGGGTGTCGTTGTGTTGTTGTTTATTATTGTTCTATGTTTGTTTCAATTTCTTTTTATTTCTCTACTGCTGCTACTTATGTCTCATGCTGGCTAGTCCAGCTCTACCTAGATGATCCTTTAATCCTGTTTGTAATCTGTCCAAAAATGTTGTAAATCCTACTGATCACTCACTCACATTTGCTGCCCGGATATGTTATGTGTTTCTATATGAATGAAATATGGTTTATGTGTTTATTTTGAGATGGTTCTGATTTCTAACTATTTCATTTTTTCATACTTCAAACGAGACAATGGAGTATGGGGGAGCAATTGCATAATTATAGAAAAGTGGATCTGAACTGATTTGTTAATCATAAGGAATTATAATTAATTGTTTCAATTAACTCAGTCTGGTTTAGCTTTTGCTCTAAATTTATTGAATTTACAGATCACTAATCAACTGTTCTAGAGTACAGTTTATTCAGGATTGAAAGATGCAACTCAACACACAACTGTTTGCTTTCATAAAATTGGAGGAGATTGTTAGCACCAAGAGTTACTAGAGGATTTGATGAAATCAACAAGTGAATGAAGTCTAAAGAATCAAGAGGACTGCAAAGACAACCATGAAGTTGGTTGAAGATTTTGGTCCTAGACTTAGGCTTTGTATGTGTGTGAGTTTTTCTCTTGATATAAAATCATGTGTTGCATGTTTCATAATTCAAAGTAAGCTCTAAAGATCAATTTGTTTAATCAAATTAATCAAAGTATTCTATTAAAGATGTTTTAGATAGAAATTTAATAAACTGGTTTTATTCTGAACTTGATAGTTTTTGTCATAGAAAAATTCAATTGATTGAACAGTTATTACAATCGATTGAAGTTTTAATGGAGACTAAAACAATTTTTCTATATAAAGGAGAGGCACGTGATTTTCAAGTATCGAATTCATTTTGTACAAACTTTGTGAAACTTTAAGAGAGAGAAAATGTGTTAAACACCTTGAGAGCTTTTGATAATCCATTTTTCTTCAAGAACACTAATCTTGGAGCATTGGTTTGAAAGTGAATCTGTGTAACAGTGATCTTATACAGAGCTAAGTGTTTCTACCCTATTCTTTAAACCATTGTAATATTTTTGAGTAAAATCACTGTTGAGATTGTTCTATTCTTGAAACTTCTTGTACTGTGAGTTTGCTGTTACATATTACATAGGGTGTGTAATTGCAATTGGTTACTACAGTAGGTTTTGCATTGGTTAAACAATTACTGTAGGGTTTAGTAGGTTGTTTACTGTTGGGAGCAGTGGTTGCTTGCGAGTTGCAAGTATTGTATTGTGTGTAAAACTGATCTTTGTGATCTTTTTAGTGGAAATCTTTGCTAGTTGGCAAAGGATTGGACGTAGCCCTTGAGGAAGGGTGAACCAGGATAAAATCTTATGTTCTTGATCTTTCTTTCTCTCTTCTTGAACATTTATCTTTGTTTCTGTTGTTTGGGCAATTAATTGTTCTTCGCGTATAACTGATTGGTTTCTTCTTCTATTGATTACTTTGAGTCTTTACTAAACCTGTTCTATATTACATTCAGTTGTTTGATCTATTTTCCAATTAACTATGTTTACTATACATTTGTTTATATTTCTAAAAATTAATTTTCTTGAAAATAATTAGTATTTCTTGAATCTTGTTTAATCTTAATTGCTTTCACTATTGTTGATCAAAATTTGATTGTTACTGGATTTCTTTGAACTGAGTTCTTGACAATGCTGATTGTGATTCATCAATTAACTGATTCTTTTTTGTCTGCAGTTACTATCTGTTTGAATATACTATTTTCAGTTTACCAATTCTTTTCTGAGTTTTCTGAAAAACTTTTTGCTTCAGTTTATTGCTTCCGCATCTGATCTGATTAAATTTTTACTATATCTTGTTTCAGTTAATTGGTTATGCTCTAGAATCTATTGAACATTTAATGTACATTTCATAAAAATCATTTTTCAGTAGTTTTGATAAAGAATTTTCATCCAGTTTTGAAAATTGATAATTGTTTGCGAAAAATTTCTAAGTTCAATTCACCCCCCTCTTGAACTCAGCCTAAAATTATTTTACAAAACTAATTTTATCTACACATAGAAACAATTTAAACAACATAAGATATTTTTGATTTGAAACAATTAATCACATTGAAATATTCCACAATAATTTGAACCATTTCCATTATGAACAAATTTGAACGTTAAAACACTTTGATATTTTTGTGAAAGACACTTTAATTTCTTTTTCATATTTAGAAGCAAATCAAATGAAAATTGTGTGTAGAAAAATCTCTTTTAATTGTTTCTATATTTAGCTATAGCAACATAATAGTCCAATCTCAATTTCAAAAAGTTTCTACAAATACATATAGGTAAATAAAATATGCTAAATCAAATGAATTTTATTAAAAGCAAAACTTGATAAAACCATGGACCAAGGTGCAGCGAATGATTTGATCTCAAAATAAAATTGAAAGCAGATTTCAAAACAGATTTAAAACATTTACTGTTTTTATATTTATTTAATTTTTAACTTTCCTTTTGTTTTAATTTGAAACAAAATTAATATAATAAAATAATAGTAGATAAACACTTATCTGGGTGGTTTACAATTCATACTCATCTGTACATACTCATCATGCTTAAAGATCTATGAATATTATTATAACAAAAATGTGAGATCATCAAATACAAACACATACTTGAAGTATTGTTATCATCAAAACTTTATTAAATTATTATACCACCTAAAGGGACTTTGGATCCTTTAATGATTCAAAAATCTCTCCCTTTTAATGATGACAAAACTACAAGTCTTAAGAAGAAATAATTACAAAAGTATTAAGAGATGAAACAACAGAAGAATTTATTTGATGTAAAACATGCAAATGCACAACTGCATAAAAATAAAATTATAAAACAAATCCAAAACTATTCAAATTATTTTCTAAAATAGTTTTGATCATTTTTCTTAATTATTTTCCATATTTTCTCTTTCTCCCCCTTTTTCTCATCACAGAAAGGGGTTGATTTAAGAAATCATCATTGTTGTAGGGAAGTGCTGATAAAGATACTATTTAGTCATGTTTTTATATGTATAACAATATTGAAATTAATATATCTTGTTTATACATGAATCTTGCCTAAATGATTCTTGAAAATGGAAAAAAATATGATTTTAAAAACTTGAATCATGCATTAAAAGTAACATATATAGATGCAGATAAAATTAAATGAAAATATTTGATGCAATGAGTTTAAGCAAATTGATATTTTCCATCATTCAATTAATACCATACATAAAAGTTCTTTTAAATATTTAAAATATTCCTCCACAAGGGTTTTATTAAAATATTTGCTAATTGTTCATCAGAGACAAATTGCAAAACAATAGTACCCTTTTGAACATGATGTCTTATAAAATAATATTTAATTTCAATTTGCAAAAACACACACTTGATTTATAAATAAAATAAAACAAATTTGAAGAAACCAAGTCAGTGCAAATAAAATTTAAAAAATTGTGCAGAAAATATGACACCTTGCCTATACAATCACATATCATCAAATACATGTAAACTCTATTAGACCGTATAATGTGTAAAAGATTTAGACTAACAAATGCAAGAAAAAAATACATACTTATCTTGTAGATGGGACAAACCGTCTAATCTTAGATGAACCTTTGTTAGTAAAATGTGAATGTCTCATCCTTATCTGACCAGTTCCAACAAATCACGTTCATCTTTGTCTCTTGTCTCTCAGTTTTGGGAATGTATACTTTCTTACCTTTATGAACAATGATCATCCATTTTTCCAATTCCAATGTTTGAGTCTTCTTGTTTGGACTTAATATTTTTGCAAGAGAAAGAATTTTCTCTTTTGGTACCCACACTGTTTTGGGTCCTTTTATGTTAGTTTTCCTCCAAGATTTATTCTTGAAGGTTCCTGCAGAAATAAGATGTACAATGGAAGAACTAGATGATGTATTTTGATCACAACCTATTCCTTTCTTATCATGAGGCTTCTTAGAACTTTCTATCAACATCTTTAGAGATTTTTCATCTGTATTTGAATGAGATAAAGATTTTCTAAGAGCCATATTTTCAATTATAATATCATTAATGTTTGTCTCATTTGTTTCAATAAGCCTTTTTCCTAATTTTTCTCTAATTAACACAAGTTATTTTTCCAAGTTTTTGAGATTTTTGTTCTTAATAGCAAGGTCGCTTTTAGGGTGTCTATTTTCATTACACAATCTTTCTTTTTTCTTGGAGAAGCTATGTTTTTGAGAGAAATATCATTTAGACTAGCTTTCTCTTGCTGCATTAATTCAATTTCTTTGCAAGCATTTTTATAATTTTTTTTCAAGGTTTTATATGAAGATGCAATCATACCATTATTAGATATTGCTTCTTGATAAGCTAAATGTGAACTGTCAATATTAATAAAATCTACCTCGTTATCTAAGTCCTCTGGCATGGAGTTATTTGCCACATCAGTCACGAAACCTATGTTTGACTCCTCATTAGTATCAGACCTAGACGAGTCCAAATCCTCTCAGGTTGACATGAGGCTTTTTTTCTTTTTAGAGAATTTCTTCTTTCCTATCTCCTCTTTCTCTTCAAGCTGATCAGGACATTCTGATTTTAAGTGTCCTGGCTTCTTACATCCATAACATACAATCCTATCTTTGATTTCTTTTCCTTCTTTGGATTTAAACCTCCTGCTTTTGTAGTTTTCTCTCTTTTTGACTAGACGTCCAACAGGATTTCATCATCTTTATCAGAATCCAATTCTTTGAAGATATCATCAGTAGCTTCTGGGGCTTTGGATGGGACATTGTTACATTTTTTGAGATGATTTCAAAGTCAAACCCTTCCCTTTTCTTGAACCTGTATCATTCTATATGTCCTGCTCATATATAGTAAGAATATCTACCAATTCCTCTAGAGACATAGCCTTGAGATCTTTAGAAGTTCTGAAAGCAGTTTCTTGGGCTCTCCATTTAACAGGTAAAATTTTGAGAATTTTATCATTGATTTCATATTGACTAATAGTTGACCCTAATGATCTCAGACTGTTTAGGATAACTTACAAATGAAAAACCATAGATTGTATAGATCCATGATCTTCTATAGCAAACATTTTATATTGATGTTTAAGCATAGTTAATTTATTTCTTTTTACCTCTTTCGAACCTTGTGAGAACAAGAATATCCCCACATCTCCTTAGCACTGACCATGACATGCACCTTTAACATTTCTTCCTCAGATAAAGCACCCATTATAAGGTGTCTAGCTTTAGCATTATTTTGACACATGCACTTTTCCTTCTTAGTCATAGATTCAAAATGTAGCAGATCTCCTGATTTATCAATCAGTGATGGTATTCCATTTTTAATAATATTAATTAACTTCATACCGTTATATTAGATGAAGCCAGTGATCCTAATCTTCCAAAGCTCATAATTTTGACCTTTGAACAAGGGTGCTCGACTCACTTATAGTTTGTCTCCTTCCATTGAGTTCTTGTAGGATCGTGCCTCAACTCCTATGAAGAACTAACCCTTAAGGTTAGCTCTGATACCATCTGTAGGAACAATTGGCTCCAGAAGGGGGGTTGAATGGAGTCTGAACTCAATTTGTTGTAAACAAAAACCACCAAGCAAGATTTTCTAAGGCAAGAAAATATAAGCACAGATAGAATAGTTTTATACTGGTTCGCCCTAATCTCTTGGGCTACGTCCAGTTCTCTCTTGAACAAACCGTTTAAAAGGTTCCATTATTCAATAAATAATTAGAACAAGTACACCAACATCTCTAGGTTACAATGAGTATACAAACCTCTCTATGTTATCCGTGTACACAAATCTCTCCAAGTTATAACGAGTACACAAACCTCTCCATGTTATAGCGGTACCAATCTCCAGGTGAAGAATTACACAATTTTCTCACACCCTAAAACTCTAAATGCTCTCAGTAGCAGATTTACAATAGACACTTAGTATATACTCTATTTCTTCAATGTATTTTTTCTATTTTTTTTTTCTGTTCTTCAACTTGAAATTGTTCCTCTATATGTAGCTTTGTAAAAACTAGTCGTTGGATGCTTGACAGGTAAATCTTAACCATCTAAATTTGAAACTAGTCGTTGGAAGTACAACTTCTATTCTTGATTCTGCATTAAAATCTTAACCATCTAATATTGAAACTAGTTGTTAGAAGAACAAATTCTATTCTTGATTCTGCAATAAAATCTTAACCATCTAATTTTGAAACTAGTCATTGGAAGAACAACTTCTATTCTTGATTCTGCATTCAAACCGACTTTATATGCATATAGAAACAATTTAAACAACACAATATATCTTTGATTTGAAATAATTAATTACGTTTAAATATTCCATAATAATTTGAATGATTTCCACTATGAACAAATACAAACGGTAAAGCACTTTGATATTTCTGTGAAAGGCACTTTATTTTGTTTTTCATATTTAGAAACAAATCAAATAAAAATTCTGTGTAGCAAAATCATTTTGAATTGTTTTTGTATTTAGTTATAACAACATAACAGTCCAATCTCAATTTCAAAAAGTTTCCGTAAATACATGCAGGTAAATAAAATACGCTAGATCAAATTAATTTTATTGTAAGAAAAACTTGATAAAACCATGAACCAAGGTGTAGACAATTGATCTCAAAATAAAATTGAAACTAGATTTCAAAATAGATTTAAAACATTTACTATTTTTATATTTATTTATTTTTAACTTTCCACTTCTTTTAATTTTAAATAAATAAACACTTATCTAGGTGGTTTGTAGTTCATACTCATTTGTACATACTCATCATGTTTAGAGATTTGTGAATATTATTGTAACAAAAATGTAAGATCACTAAATACAAACACGTACTTGGAGTATTGTTATCATCAAAAACTTTATTAGATAAGTGAACCAAGTAGTGAAAACACGACATATCAGTGAATGTGAAACCTAAACACGAAACCAAAACAATACCCACTGCGTAAACCAACGTGTGAATCAAACACAAAGAGTGAATCAAACTTTGGAAGTAAAAAGGCACATGCAAAAGCAACGACGACGTGGAGGAGAAGATAAACAATGTGCTCAGTGAAGGAGAAACGAAAGTGTAAGAGAAAAACAATGTGTGCGAGGATTAAAACAGGGGATACTATAGTGGTTGGGAGCTCCCAATCGTTGTAGTATCTCCCTACTACTGCGTTTGGAAGCTTCCAATCGCAATAGTATCTCCAAATCCCTAATTTTTATAGCGGTTGGTTGCACTAGTAGAAAAAAGACATTTAAAGGCAGGATATCATCGCGGTTAAAAATGAACCGCAATTAAAAAGAACGCGGTTGCATTTTTTAAATTAAGTAAGACTATACCAACGCGGTTGACGCAAGAACTGCGATAATAAGCCACAAATAATTTATTATTGAAAACTGCAGGGAGATACAAACGCAGTTCTTAAAACAACCACGTTTATATCTGCAAAACAATTTTTAAATTATTTTGCAAGAGGATACAAACGCGGTTGCCACTAACAACCGCCTTTGTATCCTCCTGCAAAATAGTTTAAAAATTGTTTTGGAGGAAGATACAAACGCGGTTGTTAGTGGCAACCGCGTTCATATCCTACATACAAACGCGGTTGCCACTAACAACCACGTTTGTATCTATTCTTTTATGGCACAGAAACTCTTCCCCCCACGCGTGCCCTCTATTTCTTTCCTTTGCTTTGTTGCTGCCTCTTCTTCTTTCCTTTGCTGTTGCTGTTTCTTCCTCGCGTAACAAGTCAGTGCATTGTCTTCCTCTTCCTAGCAGTGCCTCTCCCCCTCCCTCGCCATTCGACCAACCTCTCTCTCGTCTCTCTCTCTCTCTCCGCGGTTTTGGTTCTGCGGCCACCACCACCACGTGGAGGTTCTTTCGCAGCCACCCCGACCACCACGTAGAGGTTCTTTCGCAGCCACCCCCACCACCATGTCTCTCTCTCTTTGAGTCCGGGGATGTTCGATCCCCGGCATTTTATGTTTTGTCTAATATTTATGTTGGGTTTTATTTGGTTGAAAAAATGGCAGTTACAGTGGATAGTGGAATCAGAGCACTGCAATTTCTGTGGATAGGGCTGTTTCTTCTTCTCTTCCTCCTACTGTTCATCCCAGTTTGAGGGCATCATCGTTTCAGCAGATTGCTAGGAAGCAGAGGAGATGTTGGTCCCCCTGAATTGCACTGACGATTTGTTAGTGGTTTGCAGAAACTAAGAGGTTCTCAAGGTAAGAAGTTGATTTTTTGTTTGTTGTTGTTTATTCAACCAAAGCAAATCAGAGAGCTGATGCAGGTTGATGGCCTGACTAACGATGAAGTGAAAAGCCACTTACAAGTGAGTTTTTAGCATTTTTTCGTCCCTTTAACTGCTTGTTTAGTTGTATGGTGACCATTGAGGAAAAGTTTCAAGCTAAGATTTTCATGTGTTATGAAGTTTGGATTTTGATTGATGATTGGTTATGTATGATTGCAGAAATATCAACTTCATACGCAGAGAGTTCCAACAGCAAGTGTTAATCACCAAGTTGTAGTTCTTGGAGGTTTGTGGATGTCTCCTCAAAAGTTAGCAGTTCAGGGTCAGGTTCTCCTCAAAGTCCCCTTCATTTGACTGCAGGGTCTTGAGGAGGAACATCCCCAACTGAAGGTGACAGTATGGAAGATGATGAAGATGCAAGATCTGAGAGCTATAGTTGGAAAAGTCATATGCACGAACCTGGAAAAGTTGATGTATAGGATACTACTCTCCACCATTAATTTTGCAGATAAAAGTATACATAGGAGGAGTTTTACGACTACATATGAATAATACATGATACATAAATAAAGAGGGTCAACGAAAAAAGGTTATTTGAGTTTTTGAAGGTTTAGCTATACTGAGTGAGTTTTGATATGAAACTCTGAATTAAAATATCCTTTCCCATCACTTTAAGAAGCTGCTCATTTTTTCCCTATCATAAAATTCTTTCATTTCTTCTTTTTGTCACGAGAACTCTTTGATGCCCAAGAAGACATTAATCAGTTCAATATTTAGATGGGTTTATGCATGTTTGGGTGGACATTGACTTCTCTACTCACTCGATTATTTCTTATCATACTTTTATTTACACAAGATATATATATTTCTATAATCATTCATTTTCTCCTTTCTCTCCCATCAGGACGTGGCCTAGTTATGTGCAGAAAATTGAACTGAACAATAAATGTCTCTGCCATTTCAATACTGTGCTCTGATTGGGTTTGTGAAACTGCGGCTGAAGGATTTAGAATTAGTTTAATTTACAAACGCGGTTGTTAATAAACAACCGCGTTTGTATGTGCCATACCAGTGCGGTTCCCTCTACAACCGCGCTGGTATGTGAACCTTTTGTACCATTTTTTAACGCGGTTTCTGAAGAACCGCGGTGGTATGTTATACTTTCCATCGCGGTTGTACAACCGCGTTTGTATCTTCAGTACTTTTTATCGCAGTTGAATCAATCGTGGTTGTAGCATCGTCACCACTAAACCCAATTTTAAATTTTTTTATTTTTACATTCTTGACACGCACTCCTAGAGGGAAGTACTACAAGGTTGGGAGCTCCCCACCATTGTAGTATCGCCACCGCCAAATCGAATTTTAAATTTTTATTTTACAGTATATACTACAGTGGTTAGTTAGCTCAACCGTTGTAGCATCTTTGCACATAATTTCAAAAATGTCACCGCATTTTTGTTTATCTCGATTGCGTTTTAACCGCTATTTTTCTTGTTGTAGAATGTGTTTTTTTTTTCACTAGTGCATAATTTTACACTCTTTGCAAACAGAATGAACCAAAATAGAGACAAAATTAGATAAACTTTAAACCATAAACAAAAATAGATAGAAGCTTTGAAAATGCAAAACTAGAGTACCAAAAAAATTGTACTTTAAACCCTATAGACCTCAAATGATAATAAATCTCCATTGACACATTCAAAACGAAAAAGAGGTTTGGTAAGATATTTTATAGACACTGTAAGAAGAAGAGATATATTTTAAGTCGTGAAAACAAAATTGTACAAAACCAAACAAAAAAGAAAGAAATCATACTTTAAATTCGAAAGAACTCAGATGGCGACAACAAATCTCAATTGACGCTTTCAAAATGAAAAAGAGGTCAAGTAAGAGATTTTATTGATTTTGTAATAGAAAGAAATAACATTTTTAAGCTATGAAAAATCATATAAAAATAAACAAAAAGGAAAAAAGTGGCACTTTAAATCCTAAAGAAAGAGATTTTACAAATATTGTAAGAGAAAGAGATAGACTTTAAGTTGTGAAAACAAAGTCATACAAAACAAATCAGAAAAAGAACTCAGATTGCAACAATAAATCTCCATTGATTCTTTAAAAATGAAGAAACAATCAGATACAAGATTTTACAAATTTTGTTAATAGAAAGAGGTAGCATTCTTAAGCTATGAAAATATAATCATACAAAACCAAACAAAAAAGAAAAAAAATCGTACTTTAAATCCTAAATAACTCAGACTTCTAAAACAAATATCCATTGAGGCTTTCAAAATCAAAAAGAGGTCAAATAATAGATGTTACCAATTTGTTGTAACAAAAAGAGATGAACTTTTGGAGTCATGAAAACAAAATCATACAAACTAAATAGAGAAGAAGAAAAATCGTACTTTAAATCCTAAAGAACTCAGATGGTGGCAAAAAATCTCCATTGACATTTTCATAATGAAAAAGAGGTTAGGTAAGAGATTTTTCTGATTTTGAAATAGAAAAATATAAACATTTTAGTTCAAAAAAACAAAATAATATTGACACTTTCCAAATGAAAAAAAAAGACCAGATAAAAGATTTTATTGATTTTGCTTCAAGTGGATAAAGTCGTTACTCATTTTCTCTCTTTCAAGAGTGTTGGAGTCAAAGAACTTACTTCATAGGATTTGTAAACCGACCATTGCAAAAGAGAGTTGGAATAGGATTTGTAGCAAAGAAAGGAATAGACAATTTGTGAGAAGCATAGAAAGGGACACCGAAGGAAGAGAAGAAAACTTAAGAGTTGCCTTTAGTCATGTACCGTCTGCTGACTTTGCCAAACAAGTGTAAAAGTTACTTTATTCAGAAAACTTTCGAATTTTTTTCTTTTAATGTTTTCCGCTAGGGTGGCTATAACACATGTAAAAAGTTACCTCAGGTCTTTCCTTCATTTGTATCACAATGTGTCATAACAACCAAATGACAACTTGACGTGGCGATGACTTGGTGCTGATGTGGTAATTTTTTTTTTTTAAATTGAGCACGATTTCAGGGCAACCAAATATAAAAATTAAATAGGTTTTGGGTTCTAAAAAATTTTTGGCTTTCATTTTCTTCGTGCCACTTAAGGTCTTTATTCCTTCCATTCTTTCTTTATCTCTCCCATTCTCAATCAGTCGTTTTTAGTCTCGTTCGCATTCTCTCTGTGCCATTGTCATCTTCTCTTTTGCGATTATGTTTGGTGGTTTGGTGTGTGGCGTGGGTGCCATTAGTTACAGCCATAGGTTCTTTCTATTTTAACGGCGGTGTATTTGCGGTTTGACGACGGCAAGTGTGGTTTGCCTGGTTGGTTGTTGCACATCAATGTTGTATTTTAAGATTGAATGCGATTTTGGTGGAATTTAGTGTTAGTTAGGATAGATAATACGAGGAACATAATATAATTTCTCAATTAAAACCTCAAATTTTTTAAACTCCTCTTTTATCCATCTAGTTCCATCCTAAATTCTGTGTAACAGATTTCACAATTTAAAATCTCCATAAGACATCTTGTGCAAAATATCCATGATACCCTTTAACAAATGATAAATAATTATTATGGAAAAATAATTAGCGATTCTGTTAGAGTATATTAACGAATAATAAATAATTATTATGTAAGAATCATTAGTGATTATGTTAGATTAATTATTCTGATATGATTCTGTTATTCCATATACTCTATATATACAACATTTTCTTTCATCAAAAGAATAAGAAAAGATATACATTTTTACTCTCATATCCTTTGTTCTTTTTCGTTCATTTCTATTCATTTCTATATTTTCATACCATGTGGTTAATATGATATCTCTGTTATGATATTAGAGCTCTCTAACCGAGAGAGCTCCACCGTGCTAACTCTGATTTTGTTCCATTTGCAAGAATTCATCACCTGTAATGGCTTCAGAAGTGCCATTATTTTCAGTAGCAAATATCATTACTTCGTCGTTCAATAATCCACCGGTAAATATTCTAAATGATTCTTCCAGTGTATATTATGGTTCCTTCAACAGAATTTCTCAGAATTCTCAAGCCAAGAGATGGATCAAGGATAACAAGCATTATAATAGTAAGACATGCACACATTGTGGTAGAAGAGGTCACACAATTCATTCTGCATAATGTCCTATACATACCAAGATTTAATTTCAATCTCATTTCAGTATCTCAATTAGCCATAAAATATGATTGTTCCATTAGGTTTATTGAACAAATGTGTGAAATACAGAAAAATCACATTATGAGGATGATAGGTTTTGCTAAGATGCACCACGGACTTTATGTTTTTGAAAATCCTAAGGGACCAGGAAAGCACTTTTCCCTATATTCAATTTCAATAAATTCAGTGTCTATTAATAAGCTGGATGATTGACATTTTAAACTAGGTCACTTGTCTAAAGACAAATTATCTGTATTGGCAACAAAGTTTCATTACATTTCTAGCAAAACATGTAATGATTTTTGTCAAATATGTCCTCTTGCTAAATAAAAAAGACTTTCATTTCCTATAAGCACTTCTTTAGATGGTATCAAAGTCTATCCTACACGGTTCTTGGAGCCACCAGCTATTGGGCCGCTATCGAACCACCCTTAAACAATATAGTCTAACGCTCGAGTTGAATAGTCTCGGCGTGAGGAGATGTATTAGAGATCCAACATTGACTAGAGATGAAATATTTTGATAGTATATAATGTGAATACAAACCTTACTTTACAAGCCGATTTTATAAGATTACCTTATGCTTACTTTCATTTCTTTAGACATTAGTCACATATACAATCCGTTACACGTCATGGTTTTCAAGTGCATATCATTTAGTATGCACTTGGCAAAGTATCTTTTTCGTAAATCAAAATTATGTTTCACTTCTTTCCTGCAGATAAAAGTAAACAAAACATGGCAGCAAAGATGTTAAAACGAGTCAACAAAACAGGCAAAACGGGCAAAAGTAATTTTGGCAAAAGGAAATATGTTACAGGAAATATCAAACGAAATTCCTTATTTGAAATATAACCGTGCTAACTGCATGAAATAATGACTGTAGAAATATGTTCGATGAAATAAACTGAAATGAAATGCATGTTGTTGCGCCATGAGCCTTGATCATCTTCCACTACCAATGTCAATTAATTCAAGATCTCTCAAGCTATCATATCCAGTATTTTGTTGGCCAGAACTAGTATCACCATGTTCCCAAGAGCTTTGTGCCTCATGAAGCAAGTATTGACTCTCCTCAAAGTTTTTGCCTGTGTTCATCCAAGGGTGTTTCTGCGTAAGCTTTAATCCCTCTAATTCCATTGTCACTTCCTTCATGCTAGGCCTTTCCTCCCCTGTTAGTCTCAGGCACCTGGCAGCAAGAATGGCAACCTGCATAATCTCCTGTTTGTTTTCTTCATCCAAAATACCCTTCTCAACAACATCAAACAGACGATCCTCTTTCAAGCTACATAGAAATTGAACCGTAAGACTTCTTTTCTCTTCTTCCCTGTCAAAAGAGAAAGGTTTCTCCCCAGTTAGCAGCTCTACAAGCACTACCCCAAAGCTATAGACGTCACTCTTCTCAGTCAACAGGCTTGATTGCATGTACTCCGGGTCTAAATACCCAAAGGTTCCTTGCACTATTGTGGCTATTTCAGTTTGGTCAAGCGGAACCAATCTTGAAGCTCCAAAGTCAGACACTTTGGCTGTGTAAGTGTCATCTAAGAGTAGGTTGGCACTCTTCACATCTCTGTGGATGATGGGTACGGAAGCTGCAGAGTGTAGATATGACAGTGCTGAAGCTGCCTCTGTAGCTATCCTTAGACGCGTTTTCCAAGACACATTCACCACCTGTCCTTGATTATGTAGATAATCAAAAAGGGTGCCATTGTTAACAAATTCATAAACCAGTAAGGGAACTTCTGTCTCTAGACAGCATCCTAAGAGTTTGACCACATTCCTGTGATTGATCTGTGACAGTATAATGACCTCATTAATGAATTGCTCCACCTGGCTCTGATCCACTATTTTGGACTTTTTGATAGCCACAACTCTGTTATTTGAGAAAACTCCTTTGAAAACTGTACCATAGCCTCCTCTACCTATGATTAAGCTCTCAGTCAAAATTGTTGGTGGCTTTCTTAAGTTGCTCTGCGCTAAAAATTGTAGTGGACTGAGACGAGTCTTCCCTTGTGGAGAGTTGTTGTCTCAGAATGATGCCTCCATTCTGCTGAAAGAACTTCTCCTTTAATTTTAAGACTTTCCTTTTCTGGTACATCATGTATAGCCAAAAAACCCCTATAAATAGAACCATTAATCCTACACCCGCACCTGTTACCAAAATGTTAATATGAATAAAGTGATTATAAGAATGAGATAATGTTAAATGGTCGGTAGAGTTGGGAAATAGTTCTCCGTAATGATGTTTTAATAGTTCAGTTTTCTTTTAAAATATAATACTTTGATATCTGAAAAAAAATATTACTTATCATTCACTTTTATAATTTAATAATATATATTAATATTTTAAGTAAAAAAATTAGACTATTAATATATTAATTGTTAAATAAGTGTTTCTTTCATTGCTCCTTTTTATATAACCAGACAACTTATTTTATTAATTTTGTATTGAATAACCACTTTTTTAAGACTACCAAATGATAACTATCTTCTGTTAAAATATTTAATCAAAATATAAATTAAATTATTCAATAAAAAATTACCAAAATGCGTTATAGGAGAGTTATGTTAGAAAAAATAGATTGTGAAAATAGGATGAACCTATTGTAATTAACAGTATTAGTCGTTAAGACTTTATTTGGATTAAAGAATGTAATTGAGAAATTAAATTTGAATTGATTTAAGATGAAAATATATGAAAAATTGAATTGTTTGGACTAAAAAGAATAGTGATATTTGAGTGAAAATTTGTAAAAGTTTGTGAGTGATATGATTAGTAATGATTGATAAAATAATTTTTTAGTAGATGAAATTGTAGTTTAAATTAATTTAAAATTAAATATAATTAATTTGTTGAATGTAATTAATAAATTATTATTATTTTAATTGATAAACTTATATGATTATTAATTATTTTAAAATAAAAAATTAAATTATTATTTTTAATAATATTATTATTATTTTATAAATTTATTTTTTATTATTATTATTATTGTCATAATTATATTTACGATTTTATTATTATATTTAGTTTTCAATATTAATATCATTAATATTTTATTTTTATTATTATTTTACAATTTATTATTAATATTTTTTTGCTTTTATTAAATTTATTATTATTTTAGTAATTATTATTATTATTATTATGATGGTATATTATATAATTAAATTATTAGTTTTATAAATTTATTTTGATTACTCTTATAATTTTTAATTTTATTGTTATTATTTTTATTATTATTTGGTAATCTTATTAAAACTATTACTATTAATAAATATTATTATTATATTATATAATTAATCATATAAAAAGTCTACGGTTTTTTAACTTTCGTTGTATTTCGTTCTATTCTATCCATAGTAGCAAATTCATCGTAGGAATCCAACACACTGTACGGGAAGAAGACAAAACTGAAAGGAATTAATAATTTGGTTACCAATCACGATCTTGATAAATGGATCAGCCGGCTGCTTTGGGTGGCATCCTCCGCCTTCTTTCGTCCCATTTCCGATTAGTCCTTCCGGACAGAAACATTCAAAAGACCCATCCTTTTCTCGACAATGCTCTTCACTATCGCAATTGTGTTTTCCAGTTCTACACTCCGGAATGTCTACAAAGCCAAACACAAATAACCATCATTATTATCACACTCTTTAACGTAAACAGATATAATGCATTCGATCTTTATAAGAATTAATATTATTATTAAATATATTTCGTTTTATTGTGGCGTAATTAGAATAATATTTTATCTGATTTATATGGATTAGAAATAAAAAATTTCAATAATTTATAAATAAATATAAATTTTATTTTATAAATTAGTATGGTAAAATTGAATTAGATTTAAAATTTATTTTTAAATGATATCAAAATTATTTTAAAATTTTTAAAATAAATAAAAATAACAATAAAAAATATTATTAAAAAGAAGAAAAGAACAGATATTTTTAGAGCATAAAAGAAGAATATTGGACTTAAAGACAATAAATCAAACAAAAAAAGAATACCCACTTGTTAAACATAATTTCTTAACATCATTCATAAAATATCTAAAGAGACTTACAGGTCAACCCGTCATGCTATATACATTTCAGTGAATCATTTGGCTTGATTAGGCTAGGTTTAGAAAAAATTGTAAGTTAATTTTAGTCCAGAAAACTTCTTAAATTTGTCTGAACGTACAATTAATGTTAGCATAATTAACTAATAAATGAATCAATCACCTTGGCAACCATGGAGAAGGTATGGGTTTCCTTGAAAGCCTGATTTACATTTGCATCGGTAACCATATTCAAAGGGCGAGTCCTCACAATCGCTGTTATCACTCTTGCATGCATAATCTGCTTTAAGCATGGAAGCGTCGCACGTGTCGTTTCCAACGGTCCAATCCATGACAGTGGGTGCCATATCGAAAGGGACGACGCCCTTCAAATGATCGACGGAGAAAGTGTAGTTGCCGTTTTTTACCACAAAGGCGTAGCCGCACTTGTTGAAATCGGAAGTGGAATTGAAATTGTAGAAGCTGAATGCTTGGAAACTGATATTGTTCATCCGAGGAGGAATGTCCACCTGGCAACACCCTATGCCCGTACAGTTTCCGCTTCTCTGCATGCTTTCAACGCTCTCTAAGCTGTCGCATCTGGTCAAGCACCCCGTCGAAGACTTCGTACCGTCGCGGAAACTGTTGAGATAGCCGTAAGTGTCACACCCTACGCTTACGAACTTGTTGTCCTCACTGGAAATTGTGAAAACCGGTGTTCGGAGGTAGGGGTTGTTACCGTAGGTTTGTACTCTACCAAGCGTTTCGTTTTTGCAAACCTCGGAGATGAAGGTGAGCATGTCTATTCTACCGGCGAGGCTTATATTCAGAATTTGGAAGTTACTATCACGGAGATATAAGGTTGAGTTTATGCATGTAAGCTCCAATGCTTCATCCTGAAAACAGTTTTCATGGGTGAGGAATGAAATGCCGATGCCAAATGGATAGGGAATCGATGAAACACTTCCGCAGGAGACCGGGCAGCCGGGCAGGGTTTGACTGGCTGCTGCTAAAGACGTCAGTAGCAGCACGGCCAGTCTGGTCAGTTGCTTCTGCGTGTCCTCCAATCTCATGGTTGCCATATGTGGTCGATAACACTTTCGATCCAGTTTATAGTACGAGGAATTTAGATTGACCTGCCTAGTCTTCCATAGAATAAAGTAAGGAAAAAGTTAGTTTGACTAGTATCCTTTCATTTCACACCTAATGAAATATTATAAACTAATGAAATTAATATATATATATATATATATATATATATATATATATATATATATATATATATATATATTTACATATATTTATATTGTTAAGTAACAAAATTTAGTTATGAAAAATGCAAAGATATTTTAAATTTCAAATAATAGCTACTTTTGTATGTGATCTCCTACCAAAATTTAAAACAACAAAATTTGAGAAATAAACTTAATGTTGTACAAGTATTAAAATCATCTCAAGATTGTTTCTATTTTAAGACATATTTGCATAAAATCACTGCTAATTTTCAGTAAGAGGGTATATATTTATTTTGTTTCGAATTTCATTAATGAATGTATAATACAAATAATAATAATTTCTTGTATTCAGTTATAATAATAATTTATAATAAATAAAAGTTTTATGATTCCTTCATCAAAAATTGTTATAGGTAAGTTTTCATTCATGCATTTTTTTATAGAAATGTCCATTCTTAATGTCATTTTAATTACAGTAAGAAAATGAAAAAAAAAGGATTTTATAATTATTTATAAAATTTTGATACAATAGGAAATCACTCTCTTATAAATGGAAGAATTATATTTTATAAGAAAAATAATAAATCTTTATTTCTTATATTTTTATTTAAAACTTTCATATTTCTTTTACCATTCACCATTCTTATTCTATGTAAGAACTCACTCATTTTCTTTATAATAAAAAGATACAAATTTCATCACCTAATTTGATGAAATTAATTCTCTTTATATTAAATATTATATTAAAATCTTATGTGATAAGATTGAATGTTTAAAAGATTGAGTTTTTATGTTTCATCCAATAAGTCATATTTCATGCATATAATTGGTTTCCGCCAAATTATTAAAGAAATGAAATTCTTACTCTTAATATTATATTATTAATAATAATACTAATAATTTGGGATGTCATTATTCTCCCCTCACGCAATTGCACTTGTGTGATTATGTTTTCTGAGTTATCACTCGCGTAGAGGTCGTACGGCGAGTAATTCTTCTCCATGCCTCCTTTTCAGGATTCTGTTTCTCAGGTCTTCCCCTGTCTTTTTTTTGTTTGTCAAGTATCAAAGTTTTGGCGTGCTCTGATACCATAATAAGAAATAGTTTATTGACTTGCCTTGTGAATGATGATAGAAATTACAGAATAAATGTTCTGAATAATGAATTTAGCCATCATGTTAAATGTTAAATTATTGAGAGTCAAAAATTCAAGTACCTGAATCCATGGATGAAGATAGAATACTCAATAGGATTATGATCTTCCTCAACCAAAATCTTCCTTATTTCTCTTGCTAGGCTTTAGAGTGACTCTTTTGATGGGATAAGTAAGAGACCGCAAAAGTTTGTGATTTTGGTATATTGGGGACCAACCCTTTACCTCTCTTATTATTCTGATAATGTCTCAGAAAAATGATTCCTATTAAACCAATTAATATGAGAAAGAAAAATAATTCCCTTAAACCAATTAATATGAGAAATTAAGAAGGTCATTAAAACTATATTAAATGACTCATTAAAACTATCTTAATAAGGAACAATTTCTTAAGAAAATCAACAACTAATATGATTATATAAATATATATATATATATATATATATATATATATATATATATATATATATATATATATATATATATATATATATAGATATAGATATATATAAATATATAGTCCACAATAATTACACTAAGGAAATATAATTTCCTAACAAATGATACAAGTTTCGCATATATACAACCTATTGTGCAGAACTGTGCAAAATTATTACAATCATATTGTGCAGAATTATAGCAATCATTTTTTAATATAAACAACATGATTAGTAATCTTAATTATTTTCTGTTAGGATATACATATGACAGAATGTCTATACATAAATAACCAAATCTTCCAATTGATTGCTATATCACAAATATAATATTTCTATACTTAACTTGTAATGGTTGTTAATGATCTTTGGCTATTCAATTAAATCATAGCCCCAATCATCTAATTGTCAATCCCCTGTGTAAATGAATTTGTGGTAAGATATATAATTCTTAATAATATTTTTGATATGATATTGATGATATTATTTTTATTTGATCAACCCAATAACTCAATTTATTCACCATTGGCTAAATTATGTTAAAGGTGAGATGTTCTTCTGGACTTATGAATGGGATAAACATGGAACATGTTCAAATATGCAACTATTAGATTTCTTCAAACCATTAAATATCTATGCAAGGAATGATCTTAAAAAAATACTCAAAGATAAAATAAATATTACAAAGAGGTACTTATTATAAAACTAAAATTATTAGAACCATCAAAACTTCAGTTGTAGGTGTTGAGCCAAAATTGAATTATAAAGCTGAAAATCTAGTTGAAATAAGGTTATCTATAGACAAAAGTCATTTTCCTAAATACATCAAATATCATTCACAAAGAAATTGTCTTCTGCATATAAAGTTTTTGTAATGATATAAAATATAGTTACTTAATAAACAATTACAAAATGAATAAATTTTGTTGATCCACTTTTCAACACAATTAGCTAACTTATTCTATATTACGCTTTAAAATTACTAACTAAAATAGTATTTCTTAATTTTGTTGCATAATTACATTAAGTTGAAATTGTGCTAAATTATTCCTTAAAAGTTGCATTGTTTTATAATTAAATGGTTGGTTTTAATACTTTATCTTTTTTTTAAACCGTTGAATAATTTAAATTTAAAGCTCCCAACTCAAACATAATTTTTTAAAAGGTAAAAGATTAATAAAAAAGGAGTATTATAAGAATCTTGTTTATGATTTATTTTAATAATAAAATACTTTACACTCACATGACATTAAATAACTTTATAATTACAGATTTGTGTGTTGTTTAATTTTAAAGAATAATAATTTTATGTTTAAATCAAAACAAATTTATTAAAGTAGTGTGCTATTGAATATTTTTGTCTTCTTAGAACAATGAGAAAAAAATATTATTATTATTAAACTATTATTAATCCAGTTATCATAAAAAAATAATCATGAGTCTAAATTCATAATATTTTACGTAAAAATGGCATGGATTTTGTGGATGTTTTATATGCTTGCTCAAGAGTGGAATGTATATAAAGGTGTATATTTATGTGAAGTGGGTGCATATCAAATAATTTGCGCAAGTAAATATAGTTTATAAGATAGTTCAAATTTAAATAAAATAAATAAAAAATGCGAAAGCAGTTCAGTTTTATTTATCCTACCATTTTACAATCCACTTTCATATATTTAACTAAATAAAATATTTTATAATTGAGTTTAATTTAATTTATTATGTCTATTCGTAGTTGTGGGTGATTCATAAAATTAGACATGTCTAATCTAACCTTTTCTATTTATAAGCATAACATGTTATTATGTGGTTAAAGAAACTCGTATAGATAATAATATGAAACACACATACCACTTCCACAGTTAATAGTTAACCATGTTGCTATTGATTCTGATAAAAAAAATGAATTGTAAAATAAATAAAAGATCATTATAGTTCAAACAGACTGTAAGTATACGTAAGGACGTATAGTTCAATAAAATTATTAAATAAAAACTAATATATAATACTTTTGAAAAAGAAAATAATAATATTTAAATATTATAATAAAAAAAACTTTTAAATCAAATAAGGGAAGGCTGAAAACACTTAATATAGATAAAATTATAAACAAATGTAAATTCAACTACAACAGTATGGAAAATAATATATGAATCTTATTATATATTTTATAACACTTAATTAAGATAGAATTACAATCCATTTTAGAAGTGAGTTTTCTTCATTAATTAACAGTGAACTAAAAAAAGTGAACTTATTAAATTCTTACTATTTTCTCCAACAGTGAATCGATCAAACTAGAAAAATTGGACTTACTAAATTCTTACTATTTTCTCCATTTTTCCAATTTTTATTCATATATATACTATGAATCACCAAATGATTTTTGGTAAGAATTTCCTCTATAAATATTAATTAGCAACTGATATAAACAATCAAAGTAGAAAGCAATTGCATTTTAATAATTACAAAGTAAATAATTATATTTTTAATGAAAAGACATGAAATTGAGTGATTGTATTGACTTTATCTTCAAAAGCTAGATTAATTATGATTTTATGGCTAATAATGTTTCTAAAAGCATGCTAAAAACTTACTTATGGAGGTCTATTGGATGAAAAGACATCAAATGGAATAGTTGTATTGACTTTTATTATAGAGTAAGGTTATGATTTATCATTAATGAATTGTATAATAACCAATATTTAGTGAAGATTTTTTTTAACTTAATTATCCTCATATTATTACAAACATTGTTAAAAGAGAAATTTAAAGGTATATAATTTTAAGTAATCAAATTAATCTTAAAAGTTTTTAAAATTAATTTTAAGTTTTTATCCAATCAATACAGTTTATTATAAGTTACGAGAGGTTGAAATTTACATCATTATTTAAATTTACCTAAACTTGCAACCAAAATGAGATTTATCGTTTTCCAATATTATTTTTCATTAATTTTTGAAAAATAAAGTCAATAATTATGTTTATTAAATTCAAAAATCCAATATTTATCGCAAATGAAATCAACGGTATTATATATTTACATATATAAATAGTTTCCATCATGTTATAGTAGAAAAAAAGTGATCGTGATGTTGGGTTTTACGTGTTAAATCATCGCAAGACTATTCATGTTAACTATTTTGAAATGTTTACTCGATATAGGAGAACAAATAATCTTAATATTGATAAGATATATGTATGTTTACAAAAAAAGCTTCCCTCTAATTAACTATATTTATTCTATAATGACTAATTCTATGTTTGGTTAAACCAATTTATGTGGTTTTACTGTATAAGAAGATGGATTATTGTGAATGAAGTGTGTTTGGTTGTATTAATTTGGGAGGATGAATTGGAGAGAATTTGTAAGATGGAATCCTAGCCCATGTGAAAAAATTTGAAGGGATGAAATTGGAAATTATCAAACAGTCCTTGTAAATGAGTTTAAAATTACGAAACATCCTTTTTCGCAAGGGTCAATTAGTAATTTCACAAATATATTAATTAAAAAAAATCTATAACCTCTATCAAATCATTTTCAAACTTTCACAAACATTTTCTTCAAATCTTACCATCTATCCATTAATGGAAATAACATTATCATTCACACACAATCTACTCAAATTCCTTAAAATCAATTCCTTCAAATTCACTATTCCAACCAAACAAAACCTAAAGTTGTTTCCCTCACATATTAATGTCATCTCAACTTAAATATTTATAGAAAAATTTATAGAGTATGATAACATCAACAGAAAAAGAAGAGTGTTTGAAAAATATTTGTATACAAGAGTGAAAAGAGTAAATAACCTTAAATATAAACTTCACAATTATACCAGGAGATCAAGTTAATTATTCCAAATAACTTTAAATGAAAAATAAAGTCCTTCTCATCCATATTATTTATTTTCTTGAAACATAAGAATTAAGACAATTTATTTGCACAACCATTAAATTTTAAAAAATAACGACGAACATAAATAATATTTCTTTTTTTATTTTAATTTGATTCATCTCTAATTTTAGAATATTAGGAGATTTGTTAAGGCTCATCTAAAAGGATATAGTTGTAAATATATTTTATCGATAAAAAAAAATATCACTAGTGGCTAGTATTAAGTGTTGGTCCTAACTTACCTGCACAAGCATCAAAATAAGTATTTTTTAGGCTAGATAACCTGATGCTCCTATTACCCTTAGTTCAAGCTTTTTAAACATTGAATTGGACAAAGTTATCAATCAAGTAAAGAAACCAGTCTTATATTTAAAATTTCACTGCCAATGTTAAACCGTAATACCTTGAAAAACTAAATGGGATATAATAGAATATGCAAATATTAAAATTTTACAAATTTAGAAAATATTCAAATTTTGTTACGATATATTCTGCTTATATAGTATGATTTTCTTCTTTATACTATATTTTATAGTTATTTAATAACGAAAACTTAATTTAATAATTATTTTAATTATAATTAATAATTATTTTATTTAGTAAATAAAATTATTGTTTAAATAATTTTTTCTTGTAGTAAATATTATTATAGAACTAGTTTCTCCTTTTTCTATATCTATTGACTTTTCTAAGATTTCTCCATGATAGTGACTTGTGATTATTTTCCTTGATTCTTCCGTCATATTGACTTGTGACTATTTTCCTTGCACTCAATGTTTTCCATAACCCATCTTTAGACTTCAAAATATCGATCCACAAAACCCCTTTCTTCTTTTTCTAATCTATATTTTCACTTACTTATGGAAAGGTTATGCCAAAACATCTCAAATTCTTTAACCTTAAATTACCCTCTTCGCTAATCTTCCAAATATTTTCCCATCTGACCGATCCTTAGTCCTAAGTGTTTATTTCTCCTACTCATATAATTTTTTTTTTATTAAGTTTATCCCATATTAAATATATAATTGTACATGTAAAATATATCAAATTATCCTACAGGTAAATTTGGTTAAAATTATTTTTCATAACTCTATATATTAAATTTTATTAAACCATTAAGCTTAAAGTTTGAGTATACAAAATATATTTTAAATTTAAAGCGTGTTCATTAACTAGATTCAATTTAGTTGATGATACACTTTTAAGATTATAAGAAAATATCAATTAAGAATTTACATTGGTATAAAGGTCTGATTTATCTAAAATTTGATGTAAATAGTAAGTTAGTTGGTGAGAAAATATTCAATAACCGATTTAATAAGATTATATAGATAAAAAGAGTTATGGCGACCAGAAGTTAATAGTTTGGAAAGGGTTGAAGGAAAAGAAAAAGCAGTGTTGTGTTTTGCTGATGTATTTGAAAATTTAAAAATAAAAAGGGTTTGCCGACTGTCCTGGTTCGCATAGAGAATAATGGGTTCATGCACTTGTTCAACGAGCCATGTCGTTGTCAAAACTGCATCTTAATCAGCACTTGTCATGTAAAGTAATGGATCCAGTGCCATTGTCACTCAAAGACAATGACTATGATTGCAATTCGTACACAATAACTACCCAGACACAAACTGAATGCAGAACCTTACCTAATCAAAAACCCTTACTTCAACCTCTAAGTTCCTTAGAGATTCTCATACAAAATATTCATATTATATGCTCAAAGTTTCTAATAATCCTACTTATTTCTTTCGATAGAGGAGTTTTGTAATTTTTGTTTCATTTATAGTGATTTTTTAATATATAATTGTGTTGGGTAAAAAAAATTATCATTTATAATGATTCTATTTTATATGGTTTGATTTGAGTGGAATTGTTTTTAGAAAAGAGACATGTAAATTTAATTTGTTAATGATTACAAACAGATTCGATGCTTACTTATAACCAGAAGGGGAGATAGAGAGAGATGACGAACCAAAATTTGCTCGTACAAATATCTCATGTTACAATGTTCACTTTTAATTTCTGTTTGCTATTGTAATCAATATAAGGTGATTGACACTATAATTAATTAGCTTTCACGTCTTTTTAATATATTGTAAGTTTGTCATTTGGTAATTCATTACCATCAAATTAATCTCCAACGTTAACCATTAATAATGTTGTTTGGTTAAGGTGAAACAATCTGGTAGATTATAATTTGAAGCAACAACCTAATTGCAAGGAGTCCCACGCTTAATCACACCCTACTAAAATAGTATTATCGTTTGCTGACTATTTGACATTAAATTGATCTTTCTTTTACAGAAATTTTATCCAACAATTATTAATATTTAATGCAAACATAATGAGATTAAACCAGTGATTTCTCCCAAAAAATTAGCTAAGGTGTAATTATAAAAAAAATCTAATATAAAAATTAACATAGATTTAACTTGTTTGGACGAGTTTTGTCCATAACCTCATTTTAAAAAAGGAATTAAAAATAGATCTTTTATAAATTAAAATGAAGTTATACATGATTAATTCTGCTCTGTAACTATTCTTTTACAAAATATTTTAAATTTATGTATGAACTAATTATGAAAAGGTTAAACATAATTATTTTTATTTCTTTTGTCCAAACGATTCATCATTAACATATTAAATATTAATATAATACGTACATATTATTAGTTGACATTTCAAAGTTTATATGCAAGAGTAATGTTTATTATATTGTATCTCAGTAAATATAGCTTATACTTGACATATTATAAGTTTTATTTTTTTATTAGTAAAAAAAAGTAGAATTAAATAGAGAGTTCAAAAGTATGTTCCAACTCATATACAATCTTTTCAAAATAGAAAGTCAAGTGTGTATACAAGAAAATCTATATCAAATCTAGTATACTAAACATCTTACTTTTAATACCATATCCTATATTATGAAACCTCACAAAACAAATAAACATTTAATATATAAAAGATATACATATCATTTGTATAATTTTTTTAATTTTTTTTTAATTCCTAATTTAAATTTCTTATTAAAATAAAGATTTAGTGCAAGTATAATAATTATAAAAACAAAGTTAAGGAGAAATTATTTACAATTTATTTCAAGTAAATAAAAAAGTAACTATAAATAAAATCTAATTTTGTACTAATAAATATATGATATTAATAAAACAATAAATAAAAATATCTAATAATATTCAACACATAAATAATACTTCATAACAATAAAAGATTAAAAAATTAATGTGAATTTATAAGACATGATGAACCAATCACACTTTGACTTACGCAAGCATTGAACTATGCAGATACAAGAAACCTATACGAATTGATGGACTCGTATGTCCAACCCACCCCACATCTTTTATATCAGATTGTGGGTAAACCACATTGTCATTCCTAATTAATTACAATATTTAATATAAAATAAAATTGTATTTATTTTAATCAAATAAATTAATTAAATTAGGTCACATATAGTTAAACATTTAAAAAAAATTCACTTGAATATTGAGATTGTTAAAGATTGTGATTATTGTAAGTTTTACTATCTCTATATAATTACTCAACATTTTTTTTTTCATTAATTTCATTCTCCCGAAGCTTTTTTCTCTCTCTAAAGTATAGAAATAACGATACTTGTAAAAGTAATGCACGCCGTTTGTTTAATAGTAAAGTTTACTAAACCATGTTTGATTGTAAGCAACTTTTATAAATAAGACATTAGACATAACCTTGAATCAATTATAAAAAAATAAAAAATGGAACATGAATTACATTCCCGCAATGCACTGTCTTAATTTCATTTCTTTATTTAAGGAGGATCAAAATATTTTTTTTATTTTAAATCACAAGTACTAATTCGAACTCGTCCCAAACGCTGACAGAAAATAATCTTGTTGACAAGAGGACAGAATGGGTATATTTTTCAATTAATATATATTAAAATATATAAATTTAATCACATGTATTTTATTTATACCTAAAAATTTAATCTTGTTCTATTTAAATTAAAATTATTACACAATATTGAATGAAGATTGAGGCAGAGGAATGACGTATACAGCTAACGAGGTAACATACATTATAGAAGCAATTACTAGTGTGAAAAAAAATCTTTTGTTGATCATCTATCTATGTTTCTGGTTACTTACTACTATCTTCACCTGCTGGAGCATGGATGCGGCTTCTTAGTTCTTCAAAAGCCTTCATGCTCTCTGTATCGAAACCTCCTGCAAACTGAAAAGAGTTGCACTTCTTTAGTTATGAGGGTGCAGCAAGAAAAATCCCTTCCAGTCCATTAATTTATTTTGGTACAAGAAAAAATGCATGGCCTATTTCTTGGGCCAACAGTTTAGTGGTCCAACTTGGCCCGTGATAAATTTTGACAGTTCCATATTTCATTATTCCTCAAGCGATTGCTTCCTACACCTCCCTAAAATTGAACCTGCACCCACAATCTTTAAAGTGTGTTTCCGAAGACTTCTTCCATAAACTTTTCAGAACACATTATACGGAATTTATGAAATATATTCAGAAACATGTTTTCCAGAACATAATAAGATTTTTGAAATAAACTTTAGACAATAAAATTTTTGAAACAAGATTTCTAAAATAAAATTTCCAAAAGGCATGAAATATATTTCGGAACATTTTTTCCATATCAATTTAATACTTTCTAAAATGTGTTTTTGAAAATATATTTCTAGAACAAATTTTCTAAAATTTGCAGCATTTTTCTTCTAGTGATGGTACAGCAGCCGCGGCAGCAGTGGTGGGGTGTAGTAAGGGAGAAGCGGACTGAACAATTCAGTCATTTCACCCAATTGTGATGGTGCACGTTCAAAAATGAGGGGTGCAGGAAATAATTTCCTATTCCTCAAGGATAGTTTAGTTTTCTTTCTGTGTGTGTGTGTATATATATATAACATATATACTAGTTTATCTATGCAAAATCATTTTATGTTCATGAGGGATTTAGAAGTGAAACCAAAAGCAAGAGCCTTAAAATTACCTGATGAACACGAAAAGCAAAACGCACTCCTTGCAGAATCAAAAACTCTCTGGTGGGTTCCTTGTCGGGTTCAGATAATATATCAAGTTCAGATGCAACACGTTTCATATACTTGTTTGCCAGTTGCACAGAGGAAAGCTTGATCTGCAGTGAGAAAGTTACCAGTAGCAACTACTAAGTCACCATTTCATAGCTTCAAAAAGAAGCAGGCATCAACACAAAAACTTGCTATTATTTTTAAGTTTATATTTATCTCTATTTTGGTTACTTGAGATATTCTTACTACTAATACGTGAACCATTCTGTATTGGCAAACAGGATACTATTGAAGATATGATAGAATTCCATTTTCCCATAAGGTTTTTCCTACACAAGCTAAAGTTTTTAGCTTATACACAAGTTAAAAATAAAAATTTATAGCAGTTACATGGAAGAGTTTCCATAAATTAACATATACATAAGTTAATTTCAACTTATATCGAGAAACTCATTTTAATTATTCTTATTTTTCTTTCTCAGAAATGTTTATGTAGAAACTCAGTCGAATATGCCTACAGAAAAAAAAAAAAAAAAAACCACCTTCGTGAACAAGTTCTCTGCGTTAACTGGAACACAAACTGATTCTGTAATTAGAAGCATACCTTTCCCATAACTCCTGTATCTAATAGCCAAGATACTGGTATTCCAAACTCTTTGTACCGCGAAATAGCCATATCTCTTGTCCGTAAGAGTGCATAAATGCTTTGCTCCACTCTAGAAGCAAAAATAGAGCAAGATGGAAATAGATGAATGAATAAATAAGCTCCATTCTATATCTATAGAGAATAATAGCAAGGAACACGTACACCAAGAAACATTAAATAAACAAGTTTATAACATTCTATATTTGTGACTGGAAATGTCCAAATCTCCAGCATTTAAGTAGACATAAGAAAATAGTTTACATTCTATTTGGATAAGAGTCATTCTAGATTGAGTTTTCAAGAAAATATCCACAAACGATTGACCTCCTAATCTAGTATTTATGGTGCATCAAACTATAACATAAAACAATGACTCTTACTTTTCGAGCAATGAGTACATTTTCTGCAAAGCAGCTTCACATGGCTGTTTGGGATCATCAGTGAAGGTGGAGACTTGCTTTTCCAAGTTCATCAGATCCAGATATTCAAAAGCTGCCTCTCTCAGCACATCTGTTTTCCCTTCGGGCCAATCAAAGTGCTTGAGAACAGCTCGTTCATCGACCTTGTAGAAAGGAATAAATTGAGATGAACAAAATGCACATTGGATGTAAAATTGCAAAGGAGGAATGCAATTTATGGGGAAAACAGCACAAAGGATCAACTTCCATACTTTCTCACAAGATCAGCAATTTATATTAATTAGTTTCTAGAAACTTGTTAATGATGGTGGAAGCACCTACCAAGAAGGAAAGCTCCTCATCTAACCAGTTCACAAAAGCCACTAGATCTTCAATATTATTGAAGGAGGCTGCTCGAACTTCAGTTGCCAAGAACAAGACAAAGTCACCCTGTGTTTCCACATCGGCTTTCACCTAGATCCATGTCCATTAAAAATAAGGTTCTGAATTTGTAATGATATAAATGCCAATATGAAAAAATAACAAAGCCTTGGTATATTTGTAATGTACGGTTAAGAGGAATGATGATCTGTTCTCGATCTCCCCAATCATGTTGCTCCTAGCATCAGATGCATAAGTTGTTGAAGAAAATAATGATGAAGTCTCATTCTTTTCCTCCCGTTTCATCAGTGTTTGATAAAATTCAACTAGCTCAGGAAAACGGTGAACTTTATCACAAGCTAATGCTCCTCTTGATAGGCTTCCCAGTGGAGTGGGAAGTGGTCCACCTGGTCGTGCTGGTGGGGGTGGAGGAGGAGGAGGCACAGATGGAGGACGTGATATTGCATTTGAAGGATTTGAATTTGTACAAACAGGAGCACAATAAGATGGTTTAGGAGGTGGCTGAGGCACCCTAGGTGCCCTTTTCTCATTGTGCACAAGGTTCATCTTGTTAATGGTTTGACTATTGACATTCTTAGCATTGTCAGGATGATCATTTGAACTACCAGAAACATATGCCTTCTCCTTAAATTGAGTGAGTTTTGATGGCAAAGATATTGTCCTCTCTCTTTCAGCCTTGGACATACTCAAAATTGAATTTTCACCAAACTTTTGCACTCTTGCTTTCTCAACCTTTTCCTTAATTTGTTTCTCCCTTTCCAAGGCCAATTTATGACGGTCTTTATATGCAGGATACTTTCCATCCAGATGCCCAACAACTGTCTGAGACATCAATTGGAATGAAGATGCAACAGAATTTAAGGATTCAAAGGATGAAACTCTTCTTATGTTAGGAAGAGCCAGAGTTTCAGGAGAATTAGAAAGTTCCTGATCATTCTGTCTAAAGGTAGTGATGGCTACAGAATCACCAGCATTCCTTTGCATCAAGGATTCCAGGGAATCCCTGGGTCTATTACTCACATTCATCCTGCTAGGAGAGCCACCTGAAAGATATCTGGCTGGTGGTGAAAGAGCACTCGAATCGTCTTTGCTTTTGCCCCATTTCTTCAACTTTTGGATTAAGCTAGTTTTCTTGCTAACACTACTATGTTTAGTCATAAAGCTATCAATGGAAGAAGCATTTTCAAAATCTTCACTGCCTGGTGAAGAGGTATGAGAGAAGTAACTATCAAGATCTGTATCACCTTGTCCATGCTCCGATCCCGCATATTCTAACATTAACTGCTTAGCCTTCTCTAGTGATTTTGGGCTGAGACTTGTGTTTAGATCACGGCTTGATAATTTTCCAGGAGGTGCCTGGTAATTCTTCAGCTCATACCTTAAGCATGCATTGACCCAACGAAGATATACAAGCTCTTCAACTTCACTGAACCTATTAATCTGGAGTCCTTCTACTTGCTTTAGCAAGTCTTCATTCACATGCCTCAGGATACTGACCTCCTCTTTTGCCTTGGAAACCATTTCATTCTGCAGTTCGAGGCAAAGCATCTCAAAATGGAACTATATTCATCACGTGTAAAATATATAAATCTAATCACTATCATGAAAGAACTATACAACTTTTTCCAACATTTTTTTAACAAGTAATTTTCAATTAATAAAATAATTGATATCCACATGCATCTTCAAAAGAATTTTCTTCTAAATGTTACATCCCCATTAACCAGTAAACATACAACAGATCACAGCAGAAACAACATATGGGTGTTAACTAAAAATAAAGAAAAAATCTTGAGATTTAGTTTCTTTTATATTTATATAAACCTCACTTGGTTAATGTTTGATTACTTTCAACCGTTGAGGATTTTCATTACTTTTTCATAAGTTTAGGTAGCTGAAAACTTATCATACACTTGTTCAACTATGAGCAATTCTAAAATATTGGTTTCATGCATCTGTTTAACTCCCACAGAACCAAAAATGTACTCTATGACTCTGACCTCATTGGAGAGTTCTGTAATTCTAGATTCAGCAGCACTGAGTTTAACTGTTAATTCTCGCTTCTCATGTTGAAGTTCTCTATTTTCTCTCCTAAGCTCCACAACTTCAACCTCCAAGTCATTCAGAGCTTTCAATTTCTTTCCAATTTCAGCATCTGTCTTGACAGCCTCTTCTTCCTTTATCACTAGACCGGAAACTTTTTGTTTAAGCAACAACAACTGGGTTTTTGCCTGGTTAGCCTCAAGCTGTATCTGCCTTCGCAGTTCCTTGATTTTGTTTCTTGCTGCCTCAAGTTCTCTCTTGGCAGAAGCTCCATCTGTGAGCTCTTCTTGAAGCTTCTTCCTCTCTTCCTGTAAGGAATTAATGGTCATTTTAAGCATATCTATTTCTGCAGTCTTATTTTCCAACTTCCTTTGCAACTCCACAAAATCCGCTTCCTGCTCCTTCAGACCATAGTACTCAAGCAATTCACCTTCACGTTTCACTTCCCTCTCTTCCAATTCCTTCACTAGATTCCTCAACCGTTCCAATTCACTGGCATTGCTAGCCATATCAGTTTCATAAATTTTGTCTTTCTTCTCCTCATCAGTCCTCTCAGCAAGTGATGGAAAATCAATCTCTCCAGACAGAAGGCTTTCCAGTTCAGGAGGAATATCATCTTCAAAATCATCGGTTCGATTGATTACGCTGTTAATTAACATAACCTCCTTTTGCTCTTCTTCTTGCCTCTGCAACAATGCCAAATCATCTCACAGAAGTAAATAAATATTCCCATTCTCTTCCATTCATATCAAGACAAGAAAGAAAACAAAAGAAATCCAAACAACCACCATAAACAAAATTAAATTTTACAACTTCAGCCGAATATACTCACAACCTTCGTGGTGAGACCGTCAGTAGAATAAGTGACCTGGTCCTGTTCTGTACCCTCATCTTGACTTTTTCCAAACGTTGCTTCTCCATGTTCTAAGTGAGCACAATGAGAGAATTAGGTTCAACATAAAGGGTCAGCGTTATTTATAGGAACAGAACAGTCATCAACATGAAGCAAGATGAGATCTTTTTGCACGTTGAGAAGTGAATTGATCAAAATCTGTGAAAAAATAATAAAAAAAAAATGGTGAATAAGCACAAGTACCTGATTTTGAGTTATTTACCTTCAGCTGCTTGACTGTGAGGGCTGCAATGGAAGCAGCAACTACGACCCCTAACCTGACTATCATGAATCCAGAGGCGGCATCAATGTCCTAACTATACCCATTCCCCCAATTTTCATAACGAAAAGTTCAAACCATTGGAGCTTTGTAAGTGAAAACCAATGACTCAGAATCCACAACTGGGGCAGAAGCGAAGACAACAAAGAGAAATCCCGGCACAAGAGCTAAGCAAAACCCAGATTTGGAAACATGCAATTTTCGATCTTTCACCTCTGCACAATCTTACTAAATAGAATTTCTTGCGCTACTTTGATACAAATAGACACGCAACGAAAAATAGCTAGGGGATAATCCGGGCACAAATGGGTTGGTGTAATACGTCACTAAGATCCGGTCACAGCATCAATTTACCCTTAAATGTAAGCAGAGGAACAAGATTTATTGAAAACAGCTTGTCAGAATAAAACTAGAACATGGGCATGCTTCTCGAAGATATTTTTTCCTTCCTCGTTCTAAGGTTAATCCTATGATATTGTTATGGTAATTTACTTATGTACCAGAAAAAAAGGAAAATACGAGGAATTGGTTTGACTCTTGCCTCTTCACTTTCATTTGATGTAGCCGTTTTCGCCCGTTGTCGCTCGTTCTAGTTTCCCTCTCATAAATTTTTCACATTTGCCGGCACCCCTCCTTTTCAAAGAATCAATCTTTTTTCCTTATAAGCTTTATTCCGTTTCTAACATTTAAGTAAAATATATCTGCAAGTGATTAGATGATAGTTTTAAAAACTGGAACTAAATAAGATTATAAATTGTGCATCTGATCTGATTTCATTTGACATTTGTTCAACAACCAACAAGAATACAACAAAGCAAAGCACCAAACTTGGACTCATACCAGACTTTCCCATTATAAATTTACACATAACATCAGATTCTAAAATCTCGATGATTTATACTTCACCGTGGAAAAACTGACTTTAGTGGATTAATTATATGCATTAAATTTTTTCAGTTATCTTACCAAAACATTTATGATAGGAAAAATGTGTAGATGAGATATAAATAAACATATTTTTTCAGTAATTCAATAAAATTTTTTGTAATTTATCAGATATTTAATTTGAAACATACTAAATACTCAAAAAATTTAATCTTATATTGAATATCTGAGCTTATTTAAGTTTTTTATTAAAAAAAAAAATAAGCATAGAATATGGAGACGCTAAAGCACAAAATGCAGTCATCAATAATTGTAAGTAATTTAAACCTGGAATCTTTTTCTAAGTGCATTATCAGGCTTGGAGACTTAAGATGTTTGACAGAAATAAAACAGAAACATTTTTATATTTCTTGGGAGGACCCACAAAAGGATTTTCAATCTGTCTGATTTGTGGCAAAGTGGGTCTATATGAGGGCGATCTGTATTAGGATTGACACAAAATGTAATCATGCCAAATTTGAAATGTTTTTGGTACAGTAGAAAATAACTCAGAGAAACCAAAAAAGAAACAGGAACATAGCATTGTAGCCCAAAACAAAGAGTCCTTTCTGAAAAGCGTGGATTACTGAGTGGAGCCTTAAGGCATGCCAAAGTTGATATAGATGATATGATAAATGTCATTAAGTAAAGCCTGAAATTCAAAGCATTTTTTCCTTTAACCACTAGAGTTAAGCATTTTGGAACCACAAGAAAAAAATGTATTTAGCTGGATTTATATTTAGTATCTTCACATGCGTATTACCTGTAATTTGTATTTACCTGGCTAGAATAAGTGTCCTTAACGGATTATGAAACTTACCTGCAGTTTTACAACCTGTATTTACTTTCCGAAGGTTTATTCTCCTTGTTACGTTTCCACAGTTTTATATAAGTATAAGCTCTGTTACTTCTTGACAGTTTGTAATATCTCTGCGATGCAAATATTTAGTTTTCGATGTTTCTACCTGGAATTTTACACCCCGTTAATTTTATTTTTTTGAGATTTTTTAATATTAATAAATCTTAAAAGAAATTAAAAAGGTGAAAGACAAAGATTTAAAATTTTAATATTTAAAATTGAATTTAACATTCTTAAAAGTAACCAATTCCACAGTTTCAAGCTAAAATGATATAAGTAACAAAATTTACATGTTGAAACCATATTTTAAAATATTATAAATATTTTATTTTCAGTCATAAAATTATATATAATGAAAAACTTAAATAATATTTTTATTTATGATTCTTGATACAGATTATTTGTCTATTCAAGAAAAATTCTTCCTTAATCAGATACCTGACATCATTATATAAAAAAATAATTATAATTAATAACATTAAAATTATAATATAAAATATATAATAATTTGATCGAGATTTTCAATATTACCGGTATTATATAAAAAAATATTTTACTCTCACTGATTGTGCATAACATATGTATAAGAAATTCATGTTGAATTTTTAATATATAAAAAAATTTTGGATAAGTGACATTCATATTAGCATAAATTAAATTAGTTTTGGATCCAATAAATTAGAAGAAATATTTGTCAAAAAAATACTATATCAAAGCAACAAACACAAATATAAATAATAAGAAAAAATTGAAATAAAAATTCAATTTTTACAATAATATCATCTATAATTTTTGTAACTATTTATAAAGAAGGTTATTTCGCTTTTTTTTCATGCATTATGTAGTTACCTTTATGAATATAATTCTTTTTTTATTTTATTATTTGTCAACAAGTTATCTAACCATTAAGAATTAAAAAAAATAACTTTTTTTTATTATATATTTTGTAAGCGCTTAACATTTTTTATTATTTGAATATAAACTTTACCAATATTTTTTTATTTCAATAATTATTACAATATTTATTTTTTTATTATCATAAAAAAATGGAAAATATGTTTTTGCTAATTAATTATAATAAAAATAGCTAAAATTTATTTACGTTGGATATAATTTTTCCTTTTTATTATTGATTCATGGTGTTTACTGTATCGTCATAAATTGTAAATTTTCGAAGTAGCTTTAAAAGAAAAATATAGAACAACATAAAATTGTAAGATAACAAGTAAATTAAACTCTTAAAAGGCACAATTGGTCGAACGAGAAAGTTAAAAGAAAGTTTAACTATTATGATTTTTCAAATAAAGCATAATTTTGTTTAGTATTGTCCTAATCCATAAGTAAGACATAGAAGATTAAAAAATATAATATATCTATAAAAATATATTTAAATTTTAATATTTAACGATAAGTATCATAAATCATAATTTAAATATTATTTAAAATAATTATATTAAATGTTTCCTAGAATATCATTGAGTATTAGCTAGTAAAAGATTATAATTGTACATTGGTTACTGCTTCATTTAAACTCTAAACCTTAATCCTAAATCATAACCATAAACCTTATTTCCAAGACCATAAACCCTAAACCTAAACCTAAACCATAACCCTCAACCTAACCCCTAACCTTAAATCATAACCTTAAGCCTAACATTAACGATAAACCCCAACCCTAAACCCTAAACCCTAAACCATAACCCTAAATCCTAACCGTACTACTAACCCAAACCCTGAACCCTAACTCTAACCCTAACCACAAACCCTAACTAACCCCTACCACTACCCTAAACCTAAACTTTAACCCTAACCCTAAATCCCAAATCTTAAATCCTAAATCCTAATCTCAAACCCAACCCATAACCCTCATCATAACCCTAACCCTAACCCTACACCATAACCACAAACCCTAAACACAAACCCTAACCCTAAACCTAACCCTCACCCTAAATCTTAACCATAAACCATAATCCTAACCCTAAATCGTAACCCTAAACCTAAATCATAACACTAATCCCAAACCCTAAACCCTAACCCTAACCACAACCATATACCCTAACCCTAAACCCTCACCCTAACCCATCAACCCTAAACCCTCACCCTAACCCCTCAACCCTAACCCTAAACCTAAACCATAATTATAACCCTAAATCCTGAACCCTAACACTAACCCTGACCCTAACAATAAATCCTAACTATAACCCTAAACACTGACCCTAAATCATAACCTAAACCCTAAACCATAACCCCAACCATTAACTCTAAACCCTAAACTTTAACCCTAAACATTAACCCTAAACCCTAATCCTAAACTCTAAACCATAATCCTGAACCCAAAACCCTAAACACTAACCCCTAACCCTAACCCTAACCCATAACCCTAACCCTAACCCATGAATCCTAATCCTAAACCCTAAACCTCTCCCTACCCATAACCTTAAACCCTAAACCCTAACCTTAAATCTTGAACCTTAATCCTAACCTTGAATCCTAAACCCTAACAATAACCATGTACCCTAACCCTAAAACCATATCCCCTAAACCTTAACCTTAAATCTTAAACCATAAGCCTAATCCTGAACCCTAACCCTAAACTCTAACCCTAAACCCTAAACCATAATCCTAAATCCTAATTCTAAACCCTGAATCCTGAACCTATACCCTAACACTGAATCCTAAACCCTAACCCTGATTAAGGTAAAAGATGTAGTTCAAACTTATAAAATATCTTTATTTATAATATTATAAATTAGTTTTTTTTTTTTTTAGATTTTCAACATACTTCTCATTCCAAAATATCTCATATTCATGTTGAGAATATCAAAAATAAAAATTAGAGAGAATCTAATAACAAGTAATATAATACATATAAATCTCAACTAAAATAAACTCTAAATAACTCATTAAAATGTTACAATTTAAATGGAACTCAAATTTACAAAATTAATTATATGAAATAAGATTTCTCCATTTATATAAAATGAAATTTGGCTGAAAGAGCTTTGAATATAATTTATTTTCCTATCCAACACAATCTTAAAAATATATTATTTAACAATATTATTATCAATATATGTCAAGAATAACTTTAGTACATCCCAATGAGATTTTTAATATTTTTTCATTTCTTAAGCATACATATTAAGATCCAAATATGCATTACATTAAAATAGGGCGTATCACACATTTTTAGTGCAGATCATGACAAGTATTTCAAGATTTGAACAATGGTTATTGAGTTGTTGAGAAATATTGAATACAGATTTTTCTATCAAAAATATTCAAAAAAAAAGATTTAAGAATATAAGTATATGAGTACCCAATAAAAAGATTAAGTAAATACTCTTTAGATAATCAATACTTAAGTTCTTTAGTTTATCTTAAAATTTTCAAAGATAAATTTGTTACTCTGTTAGTTATAACCAAATTACTTATCATTTATCTTTGCATATATTTTAATAATAGATAGTATATTTGAAATAAAACAAGAGAAAGATGTTACTTTATAAGAAGATATGAATAAATATATAAATTTTATTTATTAACATTCATTATAACAATATAAATATCCTAGTATATATTGGAGGAATGTATCTTCTAGATCTTGATAAATTTTAGTGAATATTCCCTACAAAGATTTTAATAATATTAACAGACTGTGATAATTCTATTCTGCTGCTACCTTTTCTATTATATTAAATTATGTCTTTTTGATAATTAAAGATTCAATATAATTATATTTCAAATTTTAATTTATTAAATTAAATTAATAAATATAATTACTAGTATATTAATTAATATTTTTTTCACATTTACTTGGCCCTCTCACATATCCTCACAAAACATTTTTTGCTTTCAAACTTTCAGATACTATGTGTTTCCCAATCTAATGATATCTACACAAAAACTTTTTACCGCTTTCAATTTTCCAGATATTGTGTGTTTCCCCATCTAAAGAGATCTTCACAAAACTTTTGCCGCTTTCAATTAGTCTAATCTAACCGTTCCCAAATCTCAAACCCAACTACTCAATTTTGAAGTTGCACCCATACCCAATCCTAAACCCAAGCCTGCCTTCTTAAGGTTATTCCCAACTCTCAAACTCAATTCTTGATTTCAAAATTGCAACCATACCCAACCCTAAATGCAAGTCCTCTTTCCTAAATATGATTAAATCTCCCACGCATACCCTACCACTAAGAAGCATTGACTAAGAAGGATTTTGTATTTTGCATCTTTGTCCATGAATTAGTGACTTTGTTAAATAGCTTCGTCGCGTCCTGAACCAGTGACGAGTTAAAGAATCAGAGAACTCAAACTTTGGTTAGGAAGGAAACATTGAGAGTCATCCCTGAAATCCTATCATGAAAGGTAACATTATTTCATATAAATCAAACATTTTACGTTTTTCTATCTTCAATTGATTGGGGCAAATGACCATTGCTCACATCGAGCACTGATGTTCAAACTGCTTGTAATATGAAATTAAAGTGTTAAGTGAATTTTGTTTTCACTTTGAAGAGTGATTCTCTATTTAATTGTGATTCTCTGTTTAATTGAGATATTGATTTGATTTCAGTCTATTGCAACATGAAAGATCTAGTGAATGTTTATTTTGCCTCTGTTGTTTGTATTCATAATCTTGAATCCCTCTTTTAGCCCAATAAATTCTTCTACTGTCAAATGTTTTGCAACCAAATGTTAGCGAGAAATATCAACCATTAGAAGAAGAATGAGTAATCCTGAATTAGAAATGTCATATAGATTAATAATGACAAGAGTACTAGTGACAATTCAATTATTGTCACAAGATATTAACAATGACACTTTTATAATTTACAATGATGAATATTTATGTCACTAAAACTAGGATTTTTAGTGTATATTGTAAATTGGTTTTATCTCTAGTTAATATGAGATCTTTAACACACTTCTTAAGAAAAGATATCTTGTGTTCATGTTGAGAATATCAAGCATAAGAATTGAGGAGAGTCTGATAACAGATAATATGATACACTCAAATCTCTATTATCTCTATTAGAATAAACTCTAAATGACTCATATTAAGATACTAGAATTTAAGTCCAAGTCTGGTTAAATATCCAAGTGTGAGTGTAAATCCTTACATAAAAATAAAAAAAATTAAGTAATATATAAATAAAAAAATCCACAAATATAATATCTTAAAATTTCAGATTTTGGATTAAATATAAGTTAATTCCTTAATTCCTTGTTTAAGTATGATTAATGTCTTGTTGTTATAAAATATTTTTTTTATATTTTCTCCCTTTGACTTTTCCACATACTCAACTTTATAAATTAATTCTATATAATGAGTTTTGACTGAAGGAGCCTTCCATATAATTTATTTCCATCCCTAACACAATCACAAAATCTTAAAAGTATGTTATTTAATAATATTATTATGAATATACTTCAATAATAACTTTATTACATCCCAACGAGATTATCAATAATTTTTCATTTCTTAAGCATACCTATTAAAATCGCAGATCATTAGAGAGACATACAGGAAATACGTGAAACATGTGTTTCAATGTGGAGAAAGTTCAAAATTATGTGAACACTCTACTTTTTTCAAAACGCATTTAATGTTATAATAAATTTTCTGTCAATAAGTTTAGGAATTTCTTATAACAATAAAGAAATTTAAATGCGCGCTAAAAAGATGTATCATAGTTAGTTCAAAAGAAACGTACAGTTTTTAACTTAGAAAAAAGGAGCGTGTAGTATTGGAGTCTAATTTTAATGATTATAGGAGATTTGGACCAAGAAACTTACCTATTAAAAAGATTCCTGTTGCTTTCGCAGCGTGGTTTCAATAAAGCCCTTCTGTATTGAAGCGCGTCTATGCTAATAATTACTCCATTAATAAGCAACTCTTTTAGGTGGAAATAAGTTAATTCCCTCTCTTCATCATTGATGCAATTCTACATTTAGGTTATTTGAAAACAAAAACAAATTTATCGACATTACATTAAAGCACATACACAAATTACTGTTTGTTTCTTCTTATTTTTGTCGCAGGTTATCGCAGGTTATAGCTCAGAGTGTAAATCGCCGGCTAGAGCAAGTTTAATTTAATCTTGTACCTAACTCAATTAAATTTAGTAATATGTTCAAATTTATTTAGCAATCTAGCTTAATTATAATTTGGTTGAGTTGAGTTAATAATTTTTCAAAATGTTTCCTAATAATAATAAGGCTACGAAAATATTTATAATGTATAAAATTTGTTAAAACGAGTTAAAGAAATATAATATGAATTATTAATTTGACTCCAAAAATTATCTAATAAAGGTATCTTTCAAGAAAAAATAAAATTTGTTAAGTGTTAATTTTTAGAAAAATGTCATAATAATGTATTTTTTGAAAACAAATTTTGTATTATTAAATATATAAATAATTTAGAAATATTTGAAGCTCATATAAAAGTTAAAAAAATTGTTTTAAATTTGATGAAAGAGAAGTTGACTACAAATTAAGAAAATATAAAAAAAATGGTTTAAAATTAAAAGAAGATGAATGTTTTTAAAGAAATTTGAGAATATTTGCTTAATATAATTTTTGTTTAAATTAACTTTTAAAAGATATTTCAGTTTTCTTAAAATATATTTTACATAAATATAAAAATATATTTATTAATCATTTAGATTCTCATCAAATTTAGATTAATAAATCATCAAATTTAGATTAAAATATTATTAATAATTAATATTGTGTGTTAAATGTCTCTTTTTTTTTTTTTTTTACTACTGTGTATGTGGTGTAGTTTTGATGACTGAACTAAAAAGGATAGTGAGTTGAGGTGAGATTTGGTGGGGTGTGGTTAGCAAATTGGCTTTGGACCTTGTAGTACTACAAGATTTATAGTGTAATTTTAGTAGAAAGGTGCAT
>Ga0209489_101434_pt1 | contig 48967 bp, 36 predicted proteins | sample SiratrowhiteBW_FD_187527 | JGI IMG/M metagenome (GOLD analysis project Ga0209489, IMG submission 187527) | Root nodule microbial communities of legume samples collected from California, USA - Siratro white BW (SPAdes) (version 2) | ecosystem: Host-associated > Plants > Roots > Nodule | place... | reverse complement strand
TCAATTTATTTCTTTACAGTACTCTATATCTTTAATACCAAGATTCATTAAAGTTTTTCAGATTGCGAAAACTATTTTCAAAGGTTAAAATTGATTAAAATCTTTCAAAGTTCAATTCACCCCCCCCTCTTGAACTCAACCTAAAACGGTTTCAAGAATCAATAAATGTATACACCTATCAAAGGAAGTACGTGCTTGATCTCAACAAAACAAGAATGCTTAAATGTGATCCTATCTCTATTTCTATGAACTTCTCCAAACGTGACAATTCTAGCTTTGGACATCTTCTCAGCAATCCTTCTTTTTACAAAAGGCTCATTGAGAGACTCATTTATCTTACAAACACCAATCCTAACATCAAAGAAACAACCTATTGTATCCAAAAGTTCAAATAAAGTTGAGTACGGGTTCTTGCCTCAGCATTAGTCAAATTCAATAGGTCACCTACTTAATGCAAGATCTTCAAGTGCATTACACAACACTACAGTTTCTCCTATACTATGACAACTAATTTGCCATTCAAATTGTCTCAAATTTAGTTTTCCATGAACACACCAGGCACATAGAAATTGATTACTACATTATCATAGAAAAAATTCATAAAGGGGTTATCAAACTTTTTTCCATTTGTTCAAGTCTTCAATAAGCTAACATATTGACCAAAGCTCTACCTCTTTTGATGTTTCATAATCTCTATTCCAAGTTGGGAACACTAAATATTTACTCCCAGCTTGAAGGGGGGTTCTCAAAATTATGAAGAAAATTGAGAAAATAATTTTTGTAAATTTGGGTATACAGTCTATTGTCTAATGTTGGATAGACAGTCTGGTGTGTACTAAGTAGATCGTCTAGTTTGTGTTTTATATGTTGACTGTCTAGTGTGTGTTTCAAGATAGACACCACTTAACATGTAGTTCATCTATAGACCGTCTATACCTGATTTTTCTTTCTCATATGTTGAGTATTTAGGTGTTTCTTATGTTGATTATCTAGTGTGTGTTTAAGTGTAGACTATATAGTGTGTAGTTTGTCTATAAACTGTTTATACCTGGTCTTTCTTTCTAGCGTTTTCGAGTTTGGTGGTTACAAGCTTCTCAATGGTTATAGGTTTTTTGTTTCTGTCTTCTATGTATATATACTTTCATATGTGTTCTTTGATAGTACATTATGCAATGATATGTGTTTTTGCCTTGCTCTATTTTCTTCTTTTTTCTGCATTTTTTGAATTTTAATTACTTTTCGTTTTTCAATCAAGTTTGATGTGAAATTTGTTTTTCAAATTATTTGGCAACTAAATCAAAGTTTCAAGAAAAAAAAAATCCATGAATCATCCATCATGAGAAGATATGTAAGCCTTGGTTATGACGAGGTTTAAACCAATAAGGATTTGTACAACTTCAAGAAGTATTCCATACTTGTTTGCACTATCAACCCCTATAACAGTGACATTCTTTTAGGTTTCATTATTGATTACAACCTTGGGAAGGTTCTTTTTTGTTTCTTGCATTCATGATCCATGTAGTGAGATAAGCTCATGTTGACCTTCGACATAAAAGCCATTGTAGTTTCTAAGGATTATCATACATATACTGACTCACATACAAAGACGTTAGACTCTTTACTTTCGAAAAACTTGTGTCTTGAATAGGATCCAGATGTCTGCACTTGTCACTATGCAGCTTTCAACCCAAATGAATCACATCAAACAAATATGACAGGGTTAATTTATATGATTTGGTTCAATTGATTCTTAGCACCCATTTATAAATTATTGAAAGACCTCATCTCTAGTCGATGTGGGATCTCCAACACACCCCGTCACGTCAAGGCTGCTCAACTTGTGCGTGAGACTATATTGTTTAAGGGTGGTCCAATAGCGGCCCGATAGCAGGTGACCCAACAACCGTGCTAGGATAGACTCTGATACCATATCAAGAAGTGGACTTTAAGCCTAACTCAACCTTACAAATCGACTTGTAAGGTGAGGTTTGCATCCATTTATAAACTATTGAAAGGCCTCATATTTAGTCGATGTGGGATCTCCAACAAAATGTGACCTCCGATCGTCAGTCTGATAAAGAAAGAAGACGAAGTTTTAGGGAGAGGGTAGAGAAAAAGAGAAGAACCGATTGTGTGTGAGAGTTGGTAGTTTTATACAAACGAAAACTAAATAACTAATTTTTTTCTATTTTTACAGACTTTTCTCACTCTTTTTTCTTAAATATATTTAGGTACCATGTTATTTATATCTAATGCTAAATTCTAGGTTCGTTTTTATTCTGGAGTTATTTTCAAGGATATTTGAGGTCGAAATTTTAGATTTCGTATGTAAGAATGGAAAAGTGGTTTCAAAAATAAACTCTCATTCTCGTTAGACCTCGATTAAGAGACTTGTTCTGCTACGTTCAATAATCTCACATCATTCAAGAGTCGAGATTAAGATAAACTTAAACATGTATTCCTTTCTTAACTCTCAAAACTACCTTTTATAAACAAAATCGTGATAGACTTCAAATTTCAAAATAAACAATATTTCAAATACAATAATTAATTTTAATGATATATCTCAAAAACTTAAGATGTATCATAACTATTTATTTATATAACGTTATCTACATCACTAACTTCTTAATTAAATATCCATGTGAAAGCTTAATATTTCATATTTTTTTACTCATGAGACACCATCGTCAACCTACTCACATATTAGTTTTAATATATTATTATCCCCGTCAACAATAGTATTTAACCAGAAATGGTTTAAAAATAATATTAAATAAGCTAATGTAGGTACCTTGTCAAGTTACAACACACATAATAAATCAAACACCTCATGTAATAAAATAAATCAAATATATCATGAGATCTAAAGATCTTGAACTCTAAATTCTAACTGAGATAAAAATAATTAATAAATGGTTTATATAACCTTTGTGGCTAAATCACACAAAGGTTAGCATCTTACAATTAAAAGTGTGTTACCAACGCCCTAAACCTTAATTAGGACTATAAAACAAATAAGGATAAAAAAAACATAACATATTATACAATATATGACAAATAAAATTTTATGCATTCAGGAAATACTTTAGTGTACATAAAATTTTAACTATTTTGAACTTAAACTATTTAACTCAATGAAAAATCAAAACTTTTTTGTTAATATATTATTTTGTTTTTGTTATAAATGGACTTTGTACATTATGATACCTATTATAATAGATTAATTTATTTTCTTCTTTTAATAATGAAATTTCATTAACACTTAAACCAACAATATCATGTTTACAATTGGTAGAATGTACTAAATATTTTTAATATATTTTCATTAATAAGAAAATAACAATAAAAAATGGTGCTATTAATAGTAATTGATAAAGTGGTTGAAAATAGGTATCTTTTGTTGTTGAGACTCAAATATATGAATGTGGGCCACATTGGCTGAATGACGTGGATATTATTGTTTTGTATCTATTTATATTTCTTAACAAAAATATATTATCATATAATTTTATTTTTAACTTTTTCTAAAGTAATTAATTTTTTGGTAAAACTTTTAGTACTTCTATTAACTTCTTAAATTTTATATATATATATATATATATATATATAATTTTATTTTATTTTGATGCAATAAGTAATTAAGGTCAATATGGTGTTTCAATTTTTCTTATTTTCTTGACGTCTTTGATTTAATATGGTTTTACTCATATATCCATTTATTTCTTCTTAATTTTAAGAAGCATTAACACCTGAGCATTACTCTGAAAGACACAATATTCTACTCATGATGCAATTAAATTTCACCTATGACTAAAACCACACTTTATTTTTATTTTTAAAGCATAAAGTAATAGTTCAAACTTATTTAGGTTTAATACATTTTTTATCTCTATTGTATCATGATGATTTTTTTTTTTAATTTTATCTAACTATTTGAAATATTTCAATTTAATATTTAAAAAATAATTTATTTTTTTCATCAAATTTATGGTGACAGCATTACTAAAGTAACATATAACATTTATTGTACGTCGTTTTTATTAATAAATTTAATTTTAATTCTAACTGATAATGTTTCATTTGTTTTTTTATGTGATATATCTCATTCATTCTTCATGTTACGTGTATATTATTGCAACATTATAACATTTGACAAAAGAGGCCATACTAAAGTTAAGTCGTAGTTATTAAGTTATCTTCTATTTAATAAGCTAGTTGATAAGTTACTAATTAAGTTTACTAGCTTACTAGATTAAAAATATTTGGTAAACTAGTTGATAAACTAATTTTATTACACAAATAAAATTTATATTTTCTAAAAGAATATATTATTATTAATTTTAATTCTAACTTTTTCTAATTATTTTTTTGTTAAAACTTGTAGTACTTTTATTAACTTTTTAAAAGTTGTATATACTATATATATATATATATATATATATATATATATATATATATATATATATTATTTAGACTAGTCATTTTATTTTTACTGAATTGATGCAATAAGTATTAATTAAATTTAATTTTTAGAATTTTTTTAATTTAAATTACTGTTAGATTTACATTTTTTTATAATTTTTATTAATATCATATAATTAAACATTTATTACTTTAATTTGTAATGTTATATATTTCTCAATTTAAACTAATATAAGAGATATAAATGAATGAAAAGTAAATAGATTGATGCTAAAAAATAATTGAATTAACTTATAGTTTATAAACTGAAAATTCTTGATATAAACTACTTTAATATATTTATCGAATACTTTTATATTAATCAAATTAATTTATATGTTAATTAAATAAGTTTGTAACTAACTTATTAATTTTATTAAACACATTTCCTATTACATCTTAACAGTACATGTCCACAGCTAAGTAAAGAAATTAATGTGAAGTTGGTAGCATATTTCTTCTTTGACAAATCTTATGCAGTTTTCAAATATTCAAAATCCTCATTTAAAGAATTCCAAGATACAAACAATAAGTCTTTCATTTTAATAATTTTGAACAATTTATGAAAATCAAGTAGTTTGGAAAAATATAAATAAATAAAAGGTCAAGATCAATGTCAGGTCAACATAAACTAAAGGGCCCAATTTTCCGTATCACTTTTTAGAAGTTGTTAGCTTAATCTCTACAAATTCAAAATGATTTACAATAATAATTCTTTTCAAATTTATTTTAAATTTAAAAGAGTGAACGTATAATAAAAGTAAGTATTTTTAAAACAAACGTAAAATCTATATATATGTTTTAAAAATAATCGTAATTTAAGAAAACCTAAAAAATGTGAATGTGACTAAACCTAAATATTTTAACCTTGTTTCCTTCTAGATGTTGGCAGAGTGCATGCACCAACAACAACCTTTTCTTTTTAAAATTAAATTCGACTTTGTACGATTGTTGTGTCCGTACGTGGTATAACTGTAATTAATCCCATGTTCAATTTGTCAACTAGGAAGACTTTGATTAAATGATAATAATAATAATAATAATAATAATAATAATAATAGTAAACATACGAGTAACACACTAAGCAGTCCAAGAAAAATATTGTGAGCAAATTATTATATCATACTGTTGAAAGCAAATTAATAAAGGGTTGTGTGTTTCGTTGTAACATGGGAGATTTGATTGTTCAATTTTTTGAGAGAGTTTGTTTTCAGAAAGGTTTAAATGTTAGGAGTTGAAAATTTTAAAGAGATGTAATAATATTTGTAACCTTAATAGGTGTTAAAACTTATTTAATAAAATCTCTTAAATAGTTTATTTATAAAAGTAGATATAGTCCTAATTATAAGGTAAACAATATAAATTTGTGTTTATTTTTTTATTCTGTTAAATTAATTATATTTGACATTTTGAGTTTAGTTTCGTTCAACCTTTTCCAACCAACTACACTTTCATGTATCCTCTTAAACGTGCACCAAATTTTTGCGTCTTTCGCAAGAAAAATAGTGAGAAATTGTAACAAGTGGCACTAGAAGATTCCATCAATAAATTTTGTTCTTTGTGATTAAAGCCTTCTGGCCCAAGAATGATAGATTTTGGCCCTAAGTTGAAATTTAACAGAAATGCTGGAAGGCCTTAACTTAGGTGCACATAATAATTGTTTGTCGAAGAAAACAGGAAAGAAATTTACTCAGAAAATAATATGTTCATTCTCAATTCATATTTGAATAGATATTTTTTTATATGTAAAAGGAAAAAAACGTAAGATATTAAAACATGTAAACAAGCTGATTTCTATAACCCTATGACAAACTCTTTATGTGGTGGCGCTCATGACACTGGACGAATATATAAAATAACTTATTTTTTAGTTAAAAATAGTAAAATAAAATTAGTTTAATTCATTTTCTATAAAATAAATATATGACTTCTAAAATTTGTGAAGAGAAATTATCTGAAATTCAATTACTCTAATAAAAAAAATAAGGAAAATACATTATTTAAGTATAGAAATCGTTACTTCGATCTGGCACTGGCACAAGCCCACCTCTTCTCTTTGCCACACACGCTATTTTCCGTTTCTTGCAAATTAACACGTATTTTTCTTACAAAATGATTAGCACATCACACAAAAGTTAATAGTGATTTCACACACAGGATACAAGCTGACTAGTTAAATTTAAAACTCTACGGCAGTTTGGGCTTTAGAAGGGAAGAAGAAAGTGGGAGTATCATAAATGAGTACTTGGGAAAATATACTTTAATACCATTTTTAAAATTACTCTCCATTTGACTTCGTGATTTGTCAATAAATATTTTTGAACTTGTGTAATAAATGTGAAAACTAAAAATTTTGTGTATTCACATTTTTTTTATTTAGAAAAAATATAATTCAAGTGATTTCTTCCATTTTTATATATAATTTGTTAATAAGTATTTTTAATAATTTTATCTGTTTTAATATATAGTTTGTTAATATATATAATATTCGATCCTGTAACAAATATTTTTATTATTTTATTGGATTGCACCCTCCATGCTTATCTGGCTTTGTTCCTCCCAATCCCCAGTTATCATACTTGCATTGACAGAAAAAAGTAAACTTGTTTATGGTGTGAAGTTTTATCCTGCTAGTGCTACTACGAATTCACAAGATGGTGTTACAAATCTTTTTGGAAATTGTTTTTCTGTTCTCAAGGAAATGGCTGAGCAAAATTTACCGTTATTAGTAATTTAGATTTTTATTTTTAAATGTGGTTTTTGATTTATCGATGTTTAATGTTCTTATATTGATGCTTAAGAATGTATTGCATTCTTACGTTCCATGTTCGCTTCTTAATTCAAATGAATTCTAATATGTCACGTTTTTGATGATTTATTTCATGCCATTTAATAGAATGCAGTACTAGGTGCTATGTTGGATACCAATTTTGGAGCACGTCCACTTTGAAAACATCTACTAACACTTCAATACTTAACCATAAAACTTATAAGTTTACCTTATATTTTCTTAGATGTGAATCACTGTACGTTACAGGTTTACGAAAAATGATATTTTGACACTACTATTCACCTAACTCTCATTTGACACTCCTACATGTCATGTGAGTCCACCAGCGAAAGAGAGAGAATGTGTTTGCTTTTGTTGTATATAGAAGGGTAATTTCGTCAATTTCATCTAAGTGGTTAGTCTATATCTAAGTGGTTAGCGACGTTGGTGTCGTTATTATGAACGTAACTAACCACTTATATATACACGACTGACCACCTTGATAAGGTTGGAATAATTGACAGGTACTGATTTAATATAGGTGTCAGAATTATGAACGTAGCTAACCACTTAGATGTACACGACTAACCAATTATTTAAGGTTGAAATAACTCACAGGCAGTGATTTAATATGGGTGTCAGAGTTATGAACGTAACTAACCACTTAAATGTATACGACTAACTAGTTAGTTAAGGTTGGAAAAACTCACAGGCAGTGATTTAATATAGGTGTCAGAGTTATGAATGTAGCTAACCACTTACATATACACGACTAACCAGTTATTTAAGGTTGGAAAAACTCACAGGCTGTGATTTAATATAGGTGTCGAAGTTATGAATGTAGCTAACCACTTAGATCTACACAACTAACCAGTTATTTAAGGTTGGAATAACTCACAGGCAGTGATTTAATATAGGTGTCGGAGTTATGAACGTAGCTAACCACTTAAATGTATACGACTAACCACTTTAACAAAATTGACGAAATTGATGAAATTACCCTTCCATATACCACAAAAGCAAACACATTCTCTTTTTTGCTGGTGGGCCCATGTGACACATAGGAGTGTCAAATGAGAATAGGATGAATAGTGGTGTCAAACTAACACTTCAATACTTAACCATAAAACTTATAAGTTTACCTTATATTTTCTTAGATGTGAATCACTGTACGTTACAGGTTCACGGAGAGGTTACAAATTCAAAAGTAGATGTTTTTGACCGAGAAAATGTCTTTATTGAAACAATTTTGGAGCCTTTAGTTCAAAGGCTTCCACAGCTGAAGGTTTGATGAAGCATATTACTACTGTAGAAGCTGTTAACTTTGTAGAGTCTTATAAAGAAGGTAACCAAATAAATTTCTTGGAAGAGCTAATTTATCATTGTGTTGTACTATTTAATTTTAAAATTATTCTCATGATTTGCTATATTTGTAAGATTACGTGGTAGCAACGGTAACATCACAACATCTTCTTTTTAATCACAATACTTTGTTTCAAAGTGGCTTATAGAGTCTCACAATATTTTCTTCCATTACTCAAAAGAAAGATTGATGAGTCATTATTTTTCCTTATTTATTTATCTTTTTGTATCTATTTTAATTAGTGATTTGTACTTAACTGTCTACTATTTTCTCAATTTTATTGTTTGGGCTTCATTTACCAAAAATTTGTAATTTTATTTAATTCAAATTTTTTGAGCTAATTTTATTATTATTTTCAAGATAGCTTTGGAATTTTATTGGGCTTGGATATTAATTTTGGAATTGAAGAGGAGATGCCATATTATCAATTTTTATTTTTAGTTTTTATTTATTGGACCAGAATCGAAAGATTTGGGCTCATTAGGTTTAGTGTTTATGACTGACCTAGGTCTAGCCGCCTATTAAAGGAGGTGAAGCCAAAGGAGTTTGATACTCTTGGCTTTTGGAATTTAGTTAATTCTCTCTCTGGAAAAACTGGTTCTGTATTTATTTTCTTTCCTATGTAATTACATTCTGTTTTTGTTTCAATTCAATTTCGTTCCTTTTAAATTCGTTCCTTTTTAATTTTGTTCCTTTTTTAATTTCTTTCCTTTTTAATTTCATTTCTTTTTAGTTTCTTTCCTTTTTAATTTCGTTCCTTTTTAATTTCGTTTTGTGTTTAATCTTTGTTTTCTTTATTCAAATTTAATGGAAGGCTAATTTATAAGGTTATCCTTTTGATTCAGATTGCAAAGAAGCTTTGAGGTTGCTATTGTGTTATTTTTGCTCTTTTTGTCTCTTAACTCCTCATCAATTTATTTCTGTGCTTAATGCTTTTACTGATTCATGCTTATTGTTTCAGTTAATATGAATTTCGTGTCTCTGTTCATGCTTAATGGAGTGAGTCACGGGTTGTTAGGATGAAATGAATGATGTATGTGAATGCTTAATTTGCATAAGGAAAACTCGTGTTAATTATTGCTTTGTTAATTAATTCGGGTTGGAATTAGGGTTTAATAAGTTGAGCATGAATTTTTGTATCATGTGATAAGCGAATTGCAATATAATCAAGAGGGTAATTTAAATTTCGGTTAAGAAAATCTAATTCGGTTATTGTTTTATTTTTATTTTATTAAATCTAGTTATTTCACAACAGCAAGTACCTGGGTCCTTACATTTCTCTAGAATGTGAGGAACAAATTTACCTATCAATGTAGATACGTTTCTGCCCATGCTGATCCGCTCATGGTCTTTCATCTTCCTCTTGTGTGTGCACAACTCCTTTAAGAATTTTGCATATTTGGGAATCTGTTTGATGACATCAAGTAGAGGTATGTTCACCTCTACCTTCCTGAAGGTCTCCAAGATCTCCTTATCCACCTCTTCCATCTTTATGGTTGAAATTATTCTGGGAGGAAATGGAAGAGGGATGGGACGTAGCTGCAAATCACCACTGGCATAAGGTGCACTGGAAGAAGATCTACCGTTTCCGAAAGGCATATTTCTATTTGTTGTCGCAAGATTATCCTATTCCTCAAGTTCAGGTATAGGTTCAAGTGTAGGTTCAGGTACAGTTTCAGGTGCAGGTGCAAGTACATCAATCTGTTTACCTAATCTCAATGTGATGACACTAACATTCTTAGGATTCTGCACAGTTTGAGAAGGCAATCTATCTGAATTTTGGGATTGTGCCTGGTTAAGTTGAGTGGCCATCTGTCCCATCTGTGCAGGAGTTTCATTCTGCTATCTCTGATACTACTGAATGGGTGGAAGCACATAAGGTCTACTTCTGCACCACCAGTTCCTCAACCTTCTACTTCTGAACCTTCTTTGGAGGAATTGGTTAGGCAGATGACTCTTCAAAATATGTAATTCCAACAAGAGACAAGAGCTTCTATTCATAGTTTAACAAATCAGATGGGACAGATGGCCACTCAACTTAACCAGGCACAGTCCCAAAATTCAGATAGATTGTCTTTTCAAACTATGCAGAATCCCAAGAATGTTACTTCCATCACATTTAGATCAGGTAAACAAATTGATGTACCTGCACCTGCACCTGTACCTGAACCTGAACCTACACTTGAACCTGTACCTGAACGTGAGGAAGAGGATAATCTTATGACAACAAAGAGAAATATGTCTTTGAGAAACGGTAGATCTTCTTTCAGTGCACCTTATGTCAGTGGTGATTTGCAGCAACCTCCCATCCCTCTTCCATTTCCTCTCAAAATAATTCCAACCAAAAAGATGGAAGAGGTGGATAAAGAGATCTTGGAGACCTTAAGGAAGGTAGAGGTGGACATACCTCTACTTGATGTCATCAAACAGATTTCGAAATATGCAAAATTCTTGAAGGAGTTGTGCACACACAAGAGGAAGATGAAGGGCCATGAGCGGATCAACATGGGCAGAAACGTATCTGCATTGATAGGTAAATCTATTCCTCACATTCCAGATAAATGTAAGGACCCAGGTACTTTCTATATACCTTGTGTTATTGGGAATAACAAATTTGAAAATGCCATGCTTGATTTGGGTGCTTCAATAAATGTTATGTCTTTGTCTATTTATAAATCTTTGTCTCTTGGACCTATGCAACCTACGGATGTGGTGATACAGTTGACAAATAGAAGTGTTGCCCACCCTATAGGTCTCATTGAGTATGTCTTGGTTCGGGTTGGTGAACTTATTTTTCCTGCTGATTTTTATGTTCTTGATATGGAGGAGGGATTTTCCCATAGATCTGTCCCAATCATTTTAGACAGACCATTTTTGAAAACAGCCCGAACTAAGATTGATGTTTATGCTGGTACCCTGTCTATGGAATTTGGTGATACTATTGCCCATTTTAACATTCTTGATGCCATGAAACATCCTCTGAGGACCATTCCATTTTTTCGTGCTGAGCTTATTGATGATATTGTTGATGAATATGTTCTTCATTATGATTCTTTGCATAGTAAGAAACATTCTTTATCTGATCTTCATTCTTCTATGTCCTCATGTACTGAAGTTGATCATGAACTTGATTTCTGTTCTGAGAGTATTCCCGAGACTTTAGATGAGACTTTGGGTGTTGTACCTTTTGATATTGATTCTATAGAGTCAGAATGCATTAACCATGTTGCAGGAAGTACATGTGAATATGACTTGTAGGTTGAGGTACAAGCTGTGGAACCTATTCTTCTTCCTTCTCTGGTTCTTTCTGATGTTCAACCAGCACCCACTCCAAAACTGAAACCTCTACCAGAAAACCTCAAGTATGCTTACTTGGAGGATGATGAGAAACTGTCAGTGATCATTTCCACTTCTCTTGAGGCTGTTCAAGAGGTGAAGTTATTGCAAGTTCTTAAAAAGCATAAAAAGGCCATCGGTTGGACCTTGGCAGACATTTCTGGTATCAGTCCATCCATCTGTATGCATAGAATATTATTGGAAGATGGATTTAAACTAGTGAGACAGCCACAAAGGAGACTCAACCCAGTCATTCTGGATGTAGTGAAGAAGGAGGTGACCAAGCTTCTACAAGCTGGGATCATTTATCCTATTTCTGACAGTCAGTGGGTGAGCCCGGTCCAGGTGGTTCCTAAGAAGACAAGCCTCATTGTTGTAAAGAATGAGAGGGATGAGCTTATCCCAACTAGAGTGCAAAACAGTTGGAGAGTTTGCATTGATTACCGGAGGTTGAATATAACAACACAGAAAGATTATTTTCCATTGCCTTTCATTGATCAGATGCTTTAGCGTCTGGTAGGTAAATCTCATTATTGCTTTCTTGATGGTTTTTCTGGTTACTTCCAAATTCATATTGCTCTTGAGGATCAAGAAAAAACCGCATTCACTTGCCCCTTTGGTACTTTTGCCTTTAGGAAGATGCCTTTTGGCCTATGCAACGCCTCTGGTACCTTTCAGCGGTGCATGATTAGCATTTTTACTGATTTTCTTGAAAATTGCATAGATATATTTATGGATGATTTTACTGTTTCTTTTGATACATGCTTGGATAATTTGGATAAAGTACTTAATAAATGCGTTGAAACTAATCTTGTTCTTAATTTTGAGAAGTGTCATTTCATGGTAGAACAGGGTATAGTTTTAGGGCATATTATCTCCAGGAAAGGCATAGAGGTAGATCCTGCAAAAATATTTGTAATTTCACAGTTACCTTACCCCTCTTGTGTGCGAGAGGTTCGTTCTTTTCTTGGCCATGCAGGTTTCTATGGGCGCTTCATTAGAGATTTCAGCAAGAAGGCCCTTCTACTATCCAACATGCTTCAAAAAGATGTGGAGTTTGTTTTTGATAATGGGTGTAAAGAGGCCTTTGACTGTCTTAAGAAAGCATTAACTACCACTCCTATCATTTAGGCACCTGACTGGACAATCCCCTTCAAGCTGATGTGTGATGCTTCATATTATGCACTCAAGGCTGTCTTGGCACAAAAAGTTAATAAGCTACCTTGAGTGATATATTATGCTTCTAGGACTTTAGATGCTACCTAAGCAAACTACACTACCACAGAGAAAGAGCTTTTAGCTATTGTTTTTGCTCTTGATAAATTTAGATCATATTTTCTTATCTCTCCTGTTATTGTGTTTACAGATCATGCAGCTCTGAAGTACCTACTGAAAAAGGCTGAGTTAAAGCCTCGACTGATAAGATGGATGCTCTTACTTCAGGAGTTTGACTTGGACATCCATGACCGGAGTGGAGCACAGAATTTGGTAACAGACCATCTCAGCAGGATTGAGAGAGCTGAGGATGCAGATCCACTACCCATCTGGAATGATTTTTCGGATGAAAGTTTGTTGACTGTTTATGTTTCTTACCCCACCCCTTGGTTTGCAAATATTGTAAATTTCTTAGTTGCTTCTGTCTTTCCTCCCTTAGCATCTAAAGCTCAGATTGATAAAATTAAGAGTGATGTTAAACATTATATTTGGGATGACCCCTAATTGTGGAAGTTGTACAGTGATCAGGTAATCAAGATATGCATTCCAGATCATGAGATTGATTCGGTCCTGCAGTTTTGTCATTCTTCTGCACCAGGAGGCCATCTAAGCATACAGAAGACTGTTTGCAAGGTGCTTGACTGTGGTTTTTACTAGCCCACCATCTTCAGAGATGCGTGGAAGATTTGTAGCACTTGTGAGTAGTGTCAGAGAGCAGGATGATCCCTTACATGGAGACAATAGATGCCACAACAACCCATGTTGTTTTGTGAGGTGTTTGATGTCTAGGATATTGATTTCATGGGTCCTTTTCCTATCTCTTTTGGTTTTAATCACATTCTCTTGGTTGTTGATTATATTTCAAAATGGGTGGAAGCCAAAGCCACCAGAACTAATGATGCTAGGGTTGTCGTAGATTTTGTTAGATCTAACATATTTTGCAGGTGTCAGAGACGATCCCTTACATGGAGATGTGTGGAAGATTTGTAGCACTTGTGAGTAGTGTCAGAGAGCAGGATGATCCCTTACATGGAGACAATAGATGCCACAACAACCCATGTTGTTTTGTGAGGTGTTTGATGTCTGGGGTATTGATTTCATGGGTCATTTTCCTATCTCTTTTGGTTTTAATTACATTCTCTTGGTTGTTGATTATATTTCAAAATGGGTGGAAGCCAAAGCCACCAGAACTAATGATGCTAGGGTTGTCGTAGATTTTGTTAGATCTAACATATTTTACAGGTTTGGAGTACCCAGAGCGATTATTAGTGATCAAGGCACCCATTTTTGCAACAGATCCATGCAGACTTTACTCAAGAAATATGGGGTTGCACATAGAGTTTCTACACCATATCACCCCCAAACAAATGGGCAGGCCGAAATTTCAAACAGAGAGATCAATAGAATCTTGGAGAAGATTATCGAGCCTAGTAGAAAGGATTGGAGTAATAGAATGGATGATGCTCTTTGGGCGCATAGGACTGCCTACAAAGCACCCATAGGGATGTCTCCTTATCGGGTTGTCTTTGGAAAGACATGTCATTTACCTGTAGAGATAGAGCATCGAGCATATTGGGCTGTGAATACCTGCAACTTCTCTATTGACCAGGCTGGAGAGGAAAGAAAGTTGCAACTCAGTGAATTGGATGAGATCCGTCTGAAAGCTTATGAGAACTCTATGTTCTACAAGGAGAAAACCAAGAAGTTTCACGATAGTTTGATAGCTAGGAAGGACTTCATGGTTGGGCAGCAAGAGTTTTGTTGTATAATTCTAGGCTCAGACTCATGGGTGGTAAGCTTCGTTCTAAATGGATTGGACCTTTTGTTGTTACTAACGTTTATCCTTATAGGATAGTTGAAATCAAAAGTGAGTCCACAGGAAAGAGCTTTAATGTCAATGGACACCGACTGAAGCCATTCCTCAGCAATCCCTCTCTGTTGGATACAGTCGTGGAAGAGATCTCTCTGCTTGATCCTACTTATCTTCCATCTTCCGCCATGACTTAGGGAATTTTCTTTTCCTTCTCCTTCCTTACTTTTATCACACGTGTCTGATCATATTGGTTGTTTGATTGTTATGATCTTTTGCTTGCAACACATTGGGACACTGTGTAGTCTAAGTGTGGGGGGAGACTAGTTTAAATATTGTTTTAGGGTTATGTTTTCTTTAAAGTTTTGCATGTTTCTTTGGTTTTTTTGGACAGTTTTGTAAAACAAGTTTTGGCCAAGTTCAAGAGAGGGGTGAATTGAACACTTGAAAAATTTTCGCAAAAGTTATTTTCCAATATGAGAAATGAAGATTCTTTAAAGAAACTATTAAAGATGATATAAAGAAGCAAACAACAAAGGTACAAAATTATTCCAGAACAATAACAATCACACAAAAATAGTAAACTGGAGACAAAAATTAGTTCTTGAAAATCCAGTAAGCAGTTCAGTAAATTCTGGAAACTCAATTCAAGAATTTAAGAGATTATATCAGATAGTTTTCGAAAATATTTTTGCGTATAAAAGATCAAGTATCGAACAATACAAATTCTGTTTAAGATTTGAAAAACTGAAATTAAACAGTTATTAAGAAAATCAGTTTTTCTGGAAAATCAGATTGATCAACAGTAAACTCAGTAAAATAGAAAACAACTCAGATTAAGAAAGAAGTTGAGTAAATTGTATTCAGATGAATTAAATGATTTCAAAAAAACTTAAATGATTATCAGAAAGTTAATCAATTAATCTAGTTATGAATTTTTATCAGATTCTAAAAATCAAGAAAATCAACAAGAACTATAAAGAAGTGAGCAAGAAAGAACAAGAACACACAGATTTATTCTGGTTCACCCTTCCTCAAGGGCTACGTCTAGTCCCTTACTCCACAGTAAGGATTTCCAGTAATAGAGATCAAACATATTAGTTTACAACAATTCAAACACTTGCAAATCGCAAGAAGACACTGCTCTCCGCAGTACACAATTTACTGAACCTACAACAGATCACAGAACTATACAAACTTTACTGTATATTTCAGAAAATACCTTACTGAACCCTTAAGCAAGTTAACAACTGTACAGACCCCACTGTACACACAGAATTTACCACACCAGGCAATTCACAACACAATAGTATTTGATACAAAGAAAGAATTATGATGAACACAAAAAATACAAACACTTCTATACACAACAGATTACACAAGTAATGAAGAAAGGGTATAAAACGGTTAGTTTGATGATCAGATCAGTGAAGTACCAATCTCAGTCAATGCAAAGCTCCAGAATCAATCAGACTTCAGTTCTTTATGTAAGAGATTTGAATGATCTTGATCACAAAACAAGGAGGGTGCTTTTCTCTATTTTGAAAACTCACAGCTCTTGATCAGAAAATGTTTATAATGATTTTCGTGTCTGTTTCAAAATGCACGCCAACTATTTATAGACAACTGTCTTAAAAATTCAGTCGACTGTTTTAGTCAAACAATCGATTGTTTTTCTCCAGCAAGTAAAACAATTATTTAAAAATACAAGTTCTGATTTTAATATTTTCTTAAAAACTTTGTTAAATCAGATTTTACTTTTGGAGCTTATCCTTGATTGATATTGAATGCATCACTGATTTGAGATCAAACTAGACGCATAACACACCCCCTAAGTTCTAGACAAAGCTCTACCAATCTTCATGAATTCTTCATGCAATCCACTTATGATCATTAAGACTGGAACTCCACCAAATTATTGGCTTCATCAAATTTTCTTAACAACTCCTGGTGCTAACAAGTTTTGCATGTTTCTCTGGTTTTTTGGACTTTGTATAGGCACTGGACACATACTTCACTCTTGGATATGAGTTGCTTGATACTTTATGGATTGAAATCCTTGTTTTTCTTTGCTAATCAAGTTAACATGAGGTTTGAGAGGTTGATTTGAATATAACAGATCTGTGTGAGGTTTGAGCCACTCTCTATCTTTTGTCAGTGTGATATGCCTATTGAATGTTTGCACGATGGCCTTGCAAAATTTACCATTATTGGTAATCTAGATTTTTATTTTTAATTGTGGTTTTTGTTTTATCGATGTTTAATGTTCTTATATCGATGCTTAAGAATGTATTGCATTCTTATGTTCCATGCTTGCCTTCTTAATTCAAATGAATTCTAATATGTCACGTTTTTTATGATTTATTTCATGTCATTTAATAGAATGCATGTACTAGGTGTTATGTTGGATACCAATTTTGGAGCATGTCCACTTTGAAAACATCTACTAACACTTCAATACTTAACCATAAAACTTATAAGTTTAGCTTATAAATTTAGAAGTAGATGTTTTTGACCGAGAAAAGGTCTTTATTGAAACAATTTTGGAGCCTTTAGTTCAAAGGCTTCCACAATTGAAGGTTTGATGGAGCATATTACTACTGTAGAAGCTGTTAAATTTGTAGAGTCTTGCAAAGAAGGTAACCAAATAAATTTCTTGGAAGAGCTAATTTATCATTGTGTTGTACTATTTAATTTTAAAATTATTCTCATGATTTGCTATATTTGTAAGGTTACGTGGCAACAACGATAACACCACAACATCTTCTTCTTAATTACAATACTTTGTTCCATTGCTCAAAAGAGATATTGATGAGTCATTATTTTCCCTTATTTACTTGTCTTTTTCTACCTATTTTAATTAGTGATTTGTGCTTAACTGCCTATTATTTTCTCAATTTTACTGTTTGATCTTCATTTACCAGAAATTTGTAATTTTATTTAATTCGAATTTGTTGATCTAATTTTATTATTATTTTCAGGGCAGCTTTGGAATTTTATTGGGCTTGGATATTAATTCTAGAATTGAAGAGGAGATGTCATATTATCAATTTTTACTTTTAGTTTTTTATTTATTGGACCAGAATTGAAAGATTTGGGCCCATTAAGTTTAGTGTTCATGACTGACCTAGGTCTAGTCGCCTGTTAAAGGAGGTAAAGCCAAAGGAGTTCGATACTCTTGGCTTTTGGGATTCAGTTCATTCTCTCTCTAGAAAAACTGGTTCTGTATTTATTTCCTTTTCTCTGTAATTACATTTTGTCTGTTTCAATTCAATTTCGTTCCTTTTTAATTTCGTTTTGCGTTTAATCTTTGTTTGCTTTATTCGAATTTAATGGAAGGATAATTTATAAGGTTATCATTTTGATTCAGATTGCAAAGAAGCTTTGAGGTTGTTATTGTGTTTTTTTTTTTTTGCTCTTTTTGTCTCTTAACTCTTCATCAATTTATTTCTGTGCTTAATGCTTTTACTGGTTCATACTTAATGTTTCAGTTAATATGAATTTCGTGTCTTTGTTCATGCTTAATGGTGCGAGTCACAGGTTGTTGGGATGGAATGAATGATGTATGTGAATGCTTAATTTGCATAAGGAAAACTTGTGTTATCGCTTAGTTAATTAATTCGGGTTGGAATTAGGGTTTAATAAGTTAAGCATGAATTTCTGTATCCTGTGATAAACAAATTGCAATCTAATCAAGAGGGTAATTTAAATTTCGGTTAAGAAAATTTAATTCGATTATTGTTTTATTTTTATTTTATTAAATCTAGTTATTTCACAACAATCCCCCTTTCTCTTTGTCTTTAATTCTTTGACAAAAACTAGGTCCTTGGGAACGATCTAGGAGTCACTTCCTAGTACTGCATTTAACTGCAATTATTTGACCAGATACGGCTTCGAAGATAGATACATAATATGCATCTTTGTTTTCCTTCCCGTACAATCTATAATAAGTTTCAACATCTTCCAAGTGTTATACCACACTTCTTTGTTATTTAGTCGAAATTGGAAGATTGGTGAAATAATTTAAATCATATGATTTTTTCTGTAATTTTCTCGGTGTTACACTATGTTAATTAAATTAATAGATTCTTGTTTGATTTGATTGCAAAAATATAAATGTGATTGGAAGAATAATATTATTTTTTATTGTTTGCAAAACAAGTAATACTCTATGTTAGAGGTGACGATGATATCTGATAATGTATCACATGTCTGTAATTTTGACATGAATTTCTCATGTGTACTTAATTGTATGATAATATGCTTATATGAGTATGTGGTATGATTATCACATTTTGCATGCTTTATGAAAGTTTGTGGAGTTAAATCTTAAAATTATTTTATGAAATTGTTGTAATTTTAGGCCTGTGCACTTGATAAGCTGGAGGGTTTTACAAGCTTTAATGGACCTGACTTCTATGGCTTCCCTAGAAATAAGTCAAAGATTAAACTAAGGAAAACTCCTTTGTCTTTTCCGTTTGGAGACATTGTTCCCATGTTTGCTGGTGAAAGCCTTGAATGAGATGTTGTCTTGGATGTCAATTTCAAAGTTTGGTATGCTTCACCTTAAATTACTTATTTATGAGATGCAGATTTATGTAATGTTATCAGTAAGTTCTGCATTTATTTTTGCAAACTGTTATAATTTTGTTTTGTTTGATTATAAAATTTAGTTTTATATTTCCAATTTCGGAAATGATAAACAAAATGTAGTAATACACACACCCATCCATCCACCCACACACCTACACATTCTTTATAGTTTTGTTTTGTTTTCTTTGATTATAAAATTTAGTTTTATATTTCCAATTTAAGGAAGAATATACTAAATATAGTAATATTATGATGTGACAATTTTTACAAGTAAGGTTTATCTATAACATTAAATATTTTTTTTTGTCTTTCTATAACTTATCTTTTTTTGAAAAGGATAAATTATTTGTAAACAAAATATTTCTATATAAATTCCAGATTGATATAAGTTACCTACTTTGATGAACGTAAACAAATTTATATATTTCGTTTTTTTATTAAGAATCAATTATTTTTTTAAGTGTTTAATACATCTATAACTTTTTCTGGATAAATAAAAGTTTACTTTAGAGATCATAATTTTTAGAAAAACTGATAGTTAATGAAATGATAGACAAATTCATTCGCACCAAACAATAAAATATTAGATGATATCAAGGATAGTTTCGAATTGAATGATACCCTCCAATACTTGTGGTAGACGATATTTGGGTTCAAATAATGTATCATCTACTAATAAAAGGTATATTTATTATAGATTCTTGAATAAAAAATATTTTCCTTGAAAATATTACAAATTTTTAGGATGTTACTTGTCCATTATGGTAAACAACAATATAAAAGGGTCACTAGTAAGATATTTGTGGTTAAAAGTGTATCAATACGAAAGTGACTCAATTAAGGGAAATATTATTAAAAATTTAGATATGTTTTTGAATAACTTATAAGAAAAAATACCCATAAATTCTTTATTTTAAAACTTTTGGTTGAAGTTATGAGTTGACTCATAGTTCATTGGTATTGACTCCTTAATGCATTGTCGAAGAACCAAATAAGAAATTGACATTCAAAATAACTTAGGCATTAAGCCATAACATGGAGTTATATTAAGAATAACAAGCAAGAATTTATGCAACGCATCATAATTCGAGCTATATTGTGTAGCACATGCAACAATCTAGGCTACATATAATGTTATAGCATCCAACTATATTTAAAAAACATAAACAAGTGACTACTTAACACATTGAGTCATCAGGCTACACCAAACACAAACAACCAACTACATTATGCATTGAACAATTCTTAAGCATAAGCAAACAGTGTGTCACACTACAACTCAACATAACATGATCTAAACATTATCTTATATGAGCTCTGTAATATTTTGAAATTTTACAACATTATAAACATTACAAAAATTTATTATATAATCTATCAATTAACATCCACTAAATTGCATCATCTATAAAGTTCGGGCAGAAAGGAGGCCAAGATTAGACGCTCTTATGAAGATAATGATGACTTTAAACAGAGGAAGATGCATCTATAGTGAATACATTTGAAGAATAAGAAGATTGATTTGATGGATGTTTCAAAGTTATTAGACGATGCCTAAGTATAAAGGTAGGACGAAGAACTGAACGCAAAATAAGAAGCACTTATCTACTAGACGAACTGTGCCCAGACGAATAATCTCTATTGAAGAATCAATCTTTATCAGCTACAAATGATATGAAAGAATGAAGCTAGGCATTGAGAAATGAAGTAACCATTGCCTATAGACGATTAGATGGAGTAGTAGTAATTGGTTTCCTCTATTTAGACAACATAATGGGAATTTGACCATAAAGGGACAAGTTTCAATGATGAAATTATTTCTCAAGAAAGCTAGATACACCTAGATAAATATCTCCGTAAAAATATTGTTAGGGATAACCACGAACATGTGGACTTCATTTTCTACTATTGACCAACGATATTTCACATCTAAACACTTATCTATTTGAAACTTTAACCTAACTAGGTCAGTAAAAGACCAGTTGATATGTAGTTACTTGTAATCAAATAAGCAATAATTAGCTCACTATAAATAAGAGTGACGATGGATGCCTAAAAACACATAAAAAGAATATAGTAAAAGTATGATGGAAAAAAGTAAGGGAAAAACTTGTGAGGCAAGGATTGAGATTCTACTCCAAACTCCTGAGCTAAGGGAAATGAGATATGCATACGTATTGCATTAATGTTTTGGGTTTTCTATGAGGTACCCCTAAGTCTCACAACTTATGAAAATGTTTTCTTCACGTGATTTCTTAACACTTTTTTTTTTTAATATTTCTCTGATAAAAGATTTACTATGGAATGATTTTTGTTGTGACTATATCTGGAAACTTAGATTTTTGCAGGCCTTCATTAATAATAATCTTACTGATGTTGTTATGATTTCCCTAGCTATGGGAAGAACCATGGTCATGCATTCCATTTTTTGCTATCCGTTTATGGAGGAATAATTTCCTTGGAGATTAAGACAAGTTGAAGTGTTGATTTTATTGGTTGTTATAGGTATATGCTCATCTATCCTATTGTTGTTTCTATTATTTTCAGTGTTATTTAATGAATGTTCTGCAATATCATATAAAAATGTGTAACAACATGAAATGAATAATTATGCTACGGGAAACAGTAAATAAAACAAGAATTAATATCCAAGTATTTGACAAATGTTACTTCCCGTATTTCATCTCCGACATGATTCAAATGATGCGAGCTAATAATATTTTGAAATACTTTAGATATAATCAACAAAATAATGAGGTCTTTTTTTGTAATACGTTTTATTATAGTAATGCAATGTTGTTTTTCCTCTTGTATGTGTAGCGACCACGTCGACGACGGATGATGATGATCCAAAAATATAAGGAAAATGGTGAAAAGAAAGAGATGGAGTAGCCACCATAGTTTATTGCGGAAAACTATGGAAAAACCAAGAAAAAAAGAAAAGGAAATGATCTGCGAACCAGAGATGAGCTCGGGAGTCGGTTACGCGTGCAGAAGGTATTAGCACCCTACAACGCCTGTCCTAAGACAGTACCTTTAATAAAATGAGCAAAATCAAATGTGGTTTATTAAATGTTTACTTTTCCCAAAGATAAAATACAAATAAGAACAAAAATAATATTTTTAAATTAAAGGACTCGACAATGATTGACCTTGCTCCTACGTATCAACATCCATAAGGGGTGAAGAATCAGGGAATACGTAGTTCTAAAAGATAGATGAATTATTTTTTTTAAAAAAAAGAAACTTGATATTTTTTATGTTTTGAAATTTTGTATTTTTTTTATATTTTTAGAAATTGATTTTAATATGGATATCGTAGACGCGTTTGGCCTTTTGATAATCCAAACAAATTAAAACTTATCGAATTAAATCCCATGACGCGAACGAGCATTTAGGAATTCAAATCAAGAATTGTTATTATTATATTTTTTTTTTAAAAAGAATCCCGCGTGACGCGAACGGTCATTTGGAATTTAAAATTTATTAAAACATTCCATTTTTTATGTAAGTGTGAGAAATAAGCTTTTTTTTTTTTAGTGAAAGATTTTAAACGAAATTAGGGGCAGTTTCAGAATTCAGGCATATGTAGGTGCAAATCACTAATTGATGGGGTGCAAGAAGTAAGTCAAACTAATTAAAACCCACTTATGGTCAGGGGTGTTTTAAGGATCAAGAAAGATTGGGGTGCGAGCCTAAACATGTGAGGTGCAAAATAGAAATCTGTGAGGTCCAACAAGTTTCTCTCCTTAAGAATCCATTAGGGTTCATTCATCAACTGTGTATTTCTCTTCCTGCAATCTGGACTGTGCTTTTTTCTTTTGTAATTTTCTGCCCTTGATTCACGAAGCCTCCTGCTCCTATATGCTATGTCTTTTTTCAATTGACGTATCTTCTTCCTTCTTGCTTTTCAATTTTCTTCAAAAATCAGCTCCCTCCCTATGAAAGTATATTTCCCTTTTATAAAAGAAATTGACGATTCCCTTCTCCTTCCACTCACACATCTCATGCTTACCATTTTGTTACAATTTTGTTGCAACGTAATCATCACTTTTTCAAATCTTTCCTATGCTTAAAAAAAACTTTGCCCATGCCAGCATGAAAATCATTCCACGCCTGGTTCAAAACGTTGTCTGCCACCTTTTTTCTTTTAGTTAAATTTTATTATTATTTTTTTAATATTCTAATTATCAATTAATTAATTTTTATTTTATTCATATTTTTAATTTTAATCTTAATTAATTTAACTTTGAATTAAAAGAAAATGAATAAAAAATTTTATCTTCATCAGGACAAAATCCAGTGTTGACAGCTGCCCCTCTTTACTTAACTTTTACTAAATAACTTTGAAAATTGAAATTTCCAAGTTATTAGGGTAAAAGATAAGTAAAGACAGAAACAATGGATTTCGTTCAGAATGAAAATGAAAAATATTTTAAAATTTGAGAACATAAAAAAAATGACGTGATAACCTTGACCTTTTGAGGATGACAGGGTTACACATCAAACATGGTTGAGATCTTTATCCAAATAGAGATTCGACGAGTCCTTTCTCCAAATAAAAGGTTGACTTTGAGTCACCTTTACAACAGTATAGATACAACTTTGAGTTCTTTCTTTAACTGTAATGACATTGAGTCATACTTTTCTGTGAAGATATGACTTTGAGTCTTTCTTCAATGGAGATACAACTTTGAGTTCTTTCTCCAAATAAAAGGTTGACTTTGAGTCACCTTTACAACCGTAGAGATACAACTTAGAGTTCTTTCTCTAACTATAACAACATATTGAGTCAAATGTTTCTGTGAAGATACGACTTTGAGTCCTTTCTTCACTGGAGATACAACTTTGAGTTCTTTCTCCAAACATTTTCACTAGAATCTTGAGAGGGTCATGAAACCATGCATGAGATTTTTTTTGCTTTGAATGCATGTATAAATGCATGAGATTTTTTTTTTTTTTTAATGCATGTATAATTGCTTGAGAATTTTTTTTTATATCTAAATGTTTGACAATTTTGATTTTTCCATTGGGGAATGAATGTATGTATGCATAAAATGCTTGAAAAGTCTTGACTTTTATCCCTTTGTATGTTAATATACAAAACTTTGTCTTGTAAGATTGTATGATGCATGAGATTTTACTTTTTTGATTATTTGGAGATGCTTATATGAATGCATAAGATCTATTGATTTTGCTTTTATTTTGAATGCGTGAGAATTTTGATTATTTTAAAAGACAAATTTTGAATCATTTTTTTCTTTATCGATTTCTCTAAACCAAATGTTTCTATGCAATCATTGAATTTATTAGGAATGAATTTTGATTTTTCCTCATTTTGCAAAAGATATTCACAAATCTTAATGCCTGACACAAAAATTGTGAACGTTATCAATTCTAATATTTTAATGCATACGTGTTAGAATAGGTGGATGAACAGAATATAGGAAAGAATATTAAACTCCAAATAGGCAATGAAAATGCCCCAGTTTTAAAATATGAGAAATTGGGTTCAAAAGGGTGGCTTATGAACATTGGGTGATGGTTAGGAGAGTGCAACTCTTATTGAAAAAACTACACTGAATTGCCCTAGTCTTACTTTTTAAGGGTAACAAACCAATTTGAATAAACAATGACTCTCATGAGAAAGAATTGCCCCAGTGTTAACTTTATCAATGCTAACTGGTGTCACTTTTTTTTACCAGAGGCATTCTGATTTTTTCATTTCTTTTACGTTCATTTTCATTTTTTTTGACACATGCTATTAGTCATTTTCCTTTATTGCAAAGCTATTCTAAGTGAAAATCATTAACAATCATTCCCCAATCAATGTGGACTTTATTGGGCTTGTAATGTGCCTAGAGGTTAAAGGGTTTTGAAGAAAAGGATATTAAAGGCCCAAAGGGTGTTTATGGGTTATAATTTTGGAACAAAGATCATCCATTATTGGTTTGTGAAAAACAGCCAAGGCTTTTCTCTGAGTTTCTTCTTTAATTTTTTATTTTCTTTTCTTTGTTTTGACTCACTTTGTGAGAACAATTTTGTTTGTGAGTTGTCATCTTTTTATTTTGATGACATATTTTCATTTTTGAACTTCTTCTCGTTTCTTTTCTCTTTTTTTTTATTTGGGAATCTTTTGTTACACCTCTTCTTTTTTTATGAATTTTCTTCTAAGAAACTTTTGATATGCAAACTTGAACTGACTTTCACTTGGTGATCCTTGTTCAAGGTATATATTTTAAAAGAAAAAAAACATTTGTATTAGGCTCAAAGAAAGGTGCAATGGATGTTTTATGATTTTTAAACTTTAGGATGAGAAAAATGGCCTATAAACATGATTTATTATGCAATCATTTTTTTTATTCCTTTTATATTCTGCGACATCCTTCAGAATTTGAGAAATCTCGTAGCCTACCCGTGGTGTATACTTCTCTTAGCATAACAGAAATATATAAACGAGAAATCAAACGAAATTTTATTTTATCAAAAGAAATATGCAGATACAATTTTAATATCATTCAATGTTTCCAAATATTACATTCCCCAATTTATGGAATCATATTATGCATAGAACTTTTTGACTGTGTCAGAGTTAACCAGTAATGGTAACTCTTCCCCATCCATCCTTGTAAGAATTAGTGCTCCTCCCGAGAAGGCTTTCTTTACCACATATGGACCTTCATAGTTAGGCATCCATTTACCGCGATGATCTTTTTGAACTGATATGATATTTTTAACCACCAGATCTCCTTCACAAAACATTTGCGGATGAACTTTTTTGTCAAATGCCTTTTTCATTCTCTTTTGATATAATTGTCCATGACACACAGCGGCTAATCTCTTCTCATCGATGAAACTAAGCTGATCATATCTTGCTTGGACCCACTCAGCTTCTTCCAACTTGGTCTCTATCAATACTCTGAGAGAAGGTATTTCAACTTCAAATGGTAATACTGCTTCCATTCCATATACAAGAGAGAAAGGCGTTGCTCCTATTGATGTTCTCACCGAAGTGCGATAACCATGCAAAGCAAACAGTAACATCTCATGCCAATCTTTATATGTCACTACCATTTTCTGGATTATTTTCTTTATGTTCTTATTTGCCAATCTTTATGTTCTTATTTGGTCGATAGGGGGAAGAATTATGATGCTTAATCTTGAACTCTTCACATATCTCTGACATCATATGATTGTTCAAATTAGTGGCATTATCAGTAATAATTCTTTCAGAAATTCCATATCTGCAAATCAACTCTTTCCTTATAAATTTTGCCACCACTTTTCTGGTTACATTAGCATAGGAAGCAGCTTCAACCCACTTTGTAAAATAATCTATGGCCACCAGTATGAATCGATGTCCATTTGATGTTTTTGGTCCAATAGCGCCAATGACATCTATACCCCACATGGAGAAAGGCCATGGCGCAGATAAAACATTCAAAGTAGTAGGCGACACATGAATACTGTCGGCATACACTTGACATTTATGACACTTTCTCACATGCAGACAACAATCATTTTCCATAGTCATCCAGAAATAACCAGCCCTTAGTATCTTCCTAGCCATAGAATGTCCATTCATATGTGTTCCGAAGGTTCCTTCATGTACTTCTTGCAATATCAACTTTGCCTCTTTTGAATCCACACATCGGAGTAGCATCATATCATGATTTCGTTTATACAACACATCTTCATTCAACACGAAACTAGAGCCTAACTTTCTCAACATTCTTTTATCATTCTCTGAGGCTGAATCAGGATATTCTCGACTCTTGAGGTATCGCTTAATATCGAAATACCACGGTTTACCGTCCATTTCTTCTTCTATGAAATGACAGTATACTGGATTTTCATAGCTTTGCATTTTAATCATTGGCAATTTCTCCTCTCGACTAACCTCAAACATGGATGACAAAGTAGCGAGAGTATCAACTAACTGATTATCTTCTCTTAAAATATGATGAAACTCTATATCTTCAAAATGCTCAATCATTCCTTTGATATATGCTTTGTAAGGAATTAATTTTTGATCTCGAGTTTCCCATTCTCCTTTTACTTGATGAATAACCAGCGCTGAATCACCATATACATTCAAGCGTTTTACTTTCAATTCTATGGCTGCTCGGATCCCCATAACGCAGGCTTCATATTCTGCTATATTATTTGTGCAATCAAAACATAATCTCGCAGTCATTGGTATATATTGTTTTTCTGGGGAAATAAGCACTGTCCCTATACCATGTCCTAATGCATTAGAGGATCCATCAAAGAATAAAATCCATTTTCTTTCATCCTCCATACTTTCTTCCGTTGCAAACAGGGCCATAATGTCTTCATCTGGGAACTCAGGTTGCATAGGTTGATAGTCATTTACGGGTTGATGAGCTAGAAATTCTGCCAAAGCACTGCCTTTAATAGCTTTTTGCGTGACATACAAAATATCAAACTCTAATAATAACATCTGCCAACGAGCTATTCTTCCAGTCAAAGCAGGCTTTTCAAAAATGTACTTGATTGGATCCATTTTAGATATTAACCATGTTGTATGACTTAACACATATTGTCTCAAACGATTCGCTGTCCAAGCCAATGCACAACAGGTTTTCTCTAACACGGAATATCTTTGTTCACAATCAGTAAATTTCTTGCTCAAATAATATATGGCATGCTCTTTCTTTCCTGTTTCATCCTGTTGTCCCAAAACACAACCCATTGATCCGTCTAATACTGTCAGATAGAGAATAAGAGGCCTTCCAGGAACTGGCAGACGCAGTATTGGAGGTTCTCTTAGATATTGTTTAATCTTGTCGAATGTTATCTGATAGTCTTCATTCCATTCTACCACTTGATTTTTCCGTAACAATTTGAAAATTGTTTCACAAGTGGCAGTTAAATGGAAAATAAATCTGGCAATGTAATTTAATCTTCCCAGAAAGCCTCGAACTTCCTTTTCCGTGCAAGGATGTGGCATTTCTAGAATAGCACGTACTTTATCTGGATCCACTTCTATTCCTCTTTGACTGACAATGAATCGTAGAAGCTTCCCAGATCTTACTCCAAAAGTGCACTTAGACGGATTCAACCTGAGCTTGTATTTTCTTAATCTTTCAAATAACTTTATCAGATTAACAAGATGTTCTTCTTCAGATGCAGATTTGGCTATCATATCATCGACATAAACCTCAATCTCTTAATGCATCATGTCATGAAAAAGAGTCACCATTGCCTCCTGATAAGTTGCCCAGCATTCTTTAACCCAAATGACGTTACCTTATAACAAAACGTGCCCCATAGGGTGATGAAAGTAGTTTTGTCAATATCCTCAGGCACCATTTTAATCTGATTATATCCCAAAAATCCATCCATGAATGAGTATAATAATGACGTAGTAGTATTATCCACTAACGTGTCGATATGTGGTAGAGGAAAAATCATCTTTAGGGCTAGCCCTTTTCAGATCTCTGTAGTCTACACACATTCGAACTTTCCCATCTTTCTTTGGCACAGGAACAACATTTGCTACCCATTGAGGATATTGTGCTACTGCTAAAAATCCAGCATTAAACTGTTTTTCCACTTCTTCTTTTATCTTCAGTGATACCTCAGGTTTCACTCTTCTTAACCTCTGTTTAATCGAATGCATTCCGGTTTAAGTGGTAGCCTGTGTTGTACAATTTCGGGATCTAAACCAGGCATATCTTTGTATGACCAAGCAAATATATCTTTAAACTCTTTCAAAAGGGTATATAGCTGCAATTTCATTTCTTTTGTCAGACCAGCTCCAATTTTAACATTCTTTTCTTCCCCCTTATCTTCCAAATTAACCATTTCAATTTCTTCTTGGTGCGGTTTAATCTCTCTCGCCTCTTGTTCGACTAATCTTAACAACTCCGGAGAGGGTTCACAGTTTTCTTCATATTCATCATTTTCCATATAATCATCGGGGTTTGTGAAATTTGGACATGAAATATTGGAATGATTATTTTCAAAACAAGCTTCATCATATCTGCATTATTCAATTTTACGAAAATAAATAAACAAGACAAAAAAATGAAAACTCAACATTTTATTAACTGAAACAGTGAAAGCTAAGAGAAAGTATTACAAAGTAAAGAAATTATTTAAAATGAAAGTTTCTTTTTCTATCACATTTCTTCATGTGTATACACCACGCGTATTTCTACAGTTTTCCAATTGCCAATCTGTTCATCTGGAAGACAGGGGTGTACAAAATTTGAGCCTCCATCCTCCAGCTCATGTTCAATTGCTGCCACCTGATCAAGATTGATCCATCCAGCACTATAAAAGCTCTGATACAGGCTGCATAGGGAATTTCATTCGTCTTTGGCTCTCTTCCCTCTATCCTGGCCTGTCTTCTTTCCTTCATTTCTTCAACTCTTTTCCTCCGATCTGCTTGGGTAGGTTTATACCCCAAACCATACCTTCCTCTATTATCAACCAGCTCCAGTGGCTTTACAGACCCATCATTATTTTTTCCCAAGCCATCACCATATTTATACCCCTTCTCCATCATGGTTCTAGCCACCATCAGTGATGCGCTAGACAAGTGTGGATTTACCCTAAAAGGTTCGATATAAGTTGTGTTGACAATCTCCAGAGCTTGAAAAAAAGTTTCAAGATCTTCCTCCGCGGCTTCAATATAGGGAGTAGGCATAGGCCCACATACCAGCAAGTCCTCCTCTCCAAAAACTATGATCAATTTATCATCAATTATAGACTTCAATTTCTGATGTAAAGTTGAAGGTGCTACTCCAGCTGTGTGTATCCAAGGCCTACCCAGCAAGCAACTGTAGGCTGGTGAGATGTCCATAACCTGGAACACAACTTGAAATGTGCATGGTCCGACTTGCACTGGTAGTTCCACTTCACCAACAACTTCCCTCCTACTTCCATCAAAAGCTCTAACCACCATGGTACTAGGACGTAAATGAATCCCATCACTTGGTAGTTTGTTCAGGGTGGTTTTCGGCATCACATTCAATGATGAATCATTATCAATCAATACTCGCGAGATGAAATGATTCATGCATTTAACTGAGATGTGAAGAGCTTTATTATGCCCTCTACCTTCTGAACGTAATTCCTCCTCAGTAAAAGTCAAGTAATTGTTAGCAGTAATGTGACTAACAATCCTTTCAAATTTATCCAAGGAAATTTTCTGATCAACATGGGCCCCACTCAGAATCTTCATTAGCAATTTCCAATGAGAATCAGAATGCATCAACAGTTCCAACAACGATACCTTTGCAGGCATCCGGTTCAATTGATCAACCACTTTGTACTCGCTTTGTTGGATGAACTTTAAGAACTCATATGCATCCTCATCGGTAGCCTCCTTGCTTTCTTTCAGCTCTAACTCTGGGTTTTCTTGCACAGCTTTCCCTTTTAACAATGTCTTTGCCTTTTCTGCAGCCATTTCTTCTCTGATTGTTTCAAGGCTTTTCTCAGCTCTCAGCACAGGTGGAGTAAACAAACGACCACTCCTAGTCATGCCTCCAATTCCAGATATATTGTCAATAGCAGCTTTGCTTGATTCAACAGATTCATCTTTTTGTTCCTCTTGGATGATACTGACACCATACTTCCAAGGAACAGCTTTGTCATTCTTGTATGGGAAAGCAGCGGGTGTCTGAATCACTAAGGGTTGCCTTCCTATGGGCATGGAATTGGTGGGCATAGTAAATTGAATCACCAACGGTTTAGGCCTTTGCGAAACCCATTCTTCACCAACAAATACTCCCTCTTCTTTCTTTTGATGAGTAACTTGTAGAATATGTCTATCTATCAAGTCTTGCACATAATTTTTGAATTCAACACACTCATCAATAGAATGTTTGATGCTATCATGGAAATCACATCCATCTTCTGTCCTTTGTTCACATCGGAATAACCCAGCCTGGCAAATTGCTTCGAAAACCTCATTCGTAGGTTTCTTCATTTCATTTACACATCTAACCAGACTTGGTTCTTCTTCATCAATTACAGCATTAACCGTGGCATTTGAGTGACCAGAAAAAGGGTTTTTGTCCACATTTGGCTTCTGTTCTTGAAAAGTGAGCCACCCTGAATCGAGTAAGGACTGCACTTTGTATTTAAGGGCTCAGCAATTTTCAGTTGAATGACCGATCTCTCCACATGATATCCACATTTAGCATTAGTATCATAAAATCTAGGATATGGTGGTTGTATGACTCTTACTAGACATATAGCAACCAATGCATTTTTAACCAAATCAGGTAACAACTCTGAATAGGTCATTGGTAAAGGAGTAAACTTCACCGCCCTCTCTCCTGAATTATTCCTTTGACCAAAATTTTGATTTTGTGCCTGATTAGCATTCTGAATCCCTGGATTGGGTTGATAAGCATTATGAGCTGCTATTGGCGGTCTATACCTAGTCTGTGGCTGGGAAGCATTATACTGATAGTTCGGCACAGCATTCGCAACATAGGTCTGTGATGATCTGTAATTGGGCTGATACTGATTTTGATACCCTCCCCAATGTGGCACGGATGAAGCTGCCTACACCTCTCCTTCCTTCTTCCTATTATTATTAAACCTGGGCTTTCTAACATTGTTAACCGCGGATCGATTTTGTGCTATCTTTCCACTTTTAAACCCGTATTCAACCTTTTCATCGATAATAACTATATCAGAAAAGTTGGAAGACACACTTCCCAACACATGTTCATAATATGGGGATTGCAATGTTTCAATGAACATGGTTGTCATTTCATTTTCATGGAGAGGTGGTTCAACCTGAACAGCCAATTCTCTCCATCTTTGGGCATACTCTTTGAAGGTCTCAGTGCTTCTCTTGAACAGGCTTTGCAGCTGCATTCTATTGGGAGCCATGTCCATATTATATTTGTATTGCTTTATGAAAGCATTGACCAGATCCTTCCATGTCTGGATTTTAACTAATTCCAAATGCATGTACCAGTTTAAAGTCGTCCCAGCAAGACTCTCCTGAAAGAAATGCATCAATAGCTTCTCATCATGAGCATGAGCAACCATTTTCCTGCAGTATATGACTAGATGGCTTTTTGGGCAAGTAGCTCCCCTATACTTCTTGAATTCTGGCACCTTAAATTTTGGGGGTATCACCACATCCGGTACCAAACATAACCCAACAGCATCTCCGAACTCGCAAGCACTGGCTCCTTCAATCATCCGGAACCTTTCCTCCAGTATTTCTAGCTTGCTTTTCGTCATATCGGTGTTAAACATCATACTTTGAACGCCTTCATTCACATTATTCTTCATCACAGATGTTTCTCCAGCATGAACTTGCAGAACCCGTGGTTGAGTATTAGATGGGACCTTATCAATTACCACTTTCTCCATACGACTAGCAAGTGGCATTTGAGTAGCTTTAGGTTAACCTTTGGGGTTAGCAGCATTACCCATTGGCCTATCTCCTTGCTCTTCATACTCTTCATATACAGGCTCATAATTCAAAGGCATACCATATGGATGGGATTCATGAGTGTTTCTATTTCCCCCATTAGGGTTACAGTGTTGAAGTAAAGGGGGATGTGAAGACTGAGTCTCTTCATTGCGGACAATAACAGCATCTTTTAAGGCCACCATCATTTCAAACATCTGACCCATCTGAGTTTTCAGCTGGTCAATGTCAGCTTTCATGCTCTCTTGCACTTCACTGTCCATTCTTTTGTTGTTGGCACGAGTTTTGTAGCGATGACATAGAATATTTGCCGTCTTTATATGTTTTTATGTTTTTTTTATTATGAGAAAATTGAATAAAAATGCAAAATGAATGCTATGAAAAAAAATATATATATGCACGTTGTTTATACAATAATTGTGAAAATTGCGCACACATCCATGGAAATTGGACCTGTATTTGTATTGATAGGAAAAAAAAACTGTCTGATATCATAAAACAATGTATCGAACCAATACAAAACAAAATCAATCCCTAGAACGAGCAATCATAACTTTCATCCGCTCGACTAAATATTTACAATGATTAAGAAAAGTCTGAACAGAATCCGGGAAGTTAAAGAACATCAGAGATGAGTCTGCCTCTCTCAGCATCCTAGGCACATCCTCAATGGCTCCATTGGCTAAAACAACCAATTGTGAGAAACACGTCCTCCAATGAATAATGTCTCGCTCCTGATCTGCAATGTGTTCTCCAGTTGGGTCATTATCATCTGGTGCCTCTCTTCAGCCTCCATCTTTTGCCACTCCTCCTCTTTCAGCTTCTTTTCATATTCCGACATGATTTCCTTCATTCGTGACTCTGTGCTGTGGAACATGTCTCGTAAGTCATATAATTCTTTCATAATCTTCTGTCTGTCCTGTCTGGTCTCCTAGCACTCAGCATGCATAGCCGCCTCCCATTCTCTAGCCCTCGTAGTCAATTCAGCCTTAGCAGCAGTTAACTTCTGAGTCATCTCCATAATGCATTCCCTATCAACTTTCTGCCTTTTCATTAACCTTTCATTGTCTACCTTGACATTCAAATATTCATATTGCAGGCTCTACATGTCATTATTCAGCACATCATTCTTCTTCTTCATCTGCTCGACCTCTTCTTTCAGTTTCTGAACTTCTTCAGATTTGTGTCAAGTGTAGGCTCCTTAGGCACAGGTTCTCCCAAAGGCTCCTGATCCGTCAATTTATAAGGCAACTTGACTTCTCTTACTGTCTAGTAGCCACTGCTGATATGGGGTTTCTCTGTCAACTGACCATGATCTAGTGTCTTTTTTCGCACATAGTATATTCTTCCAAGCATTGCGGATCTGACATAAAGTGTCATTCACAAATCCATCCTAATAGTAACACACAAATGGAACTAAAACAGCAGGTGTAGGCGCTCCTCTGATCGGGTAGCCAAATTGCCTCTGAGCTAAAACTGGATTATAGCTAATGCACCCTCTTATTCCTATAAGAGGTACATTAGGGAAGCCCTCACAATTATATATGAGCTTCGACCTATGTTGCCATGATGGTTGCCATATGATTTTCTTCTGATTTAGACCAGCAACAAATAAAGCCCACTCCTTTCTTGCCCTCTTATCTAGCTTCTTACGAGTCACAAGCTCTATCGGACATCTAACTCCAAGAATATTGTCGCTTATGTGAGCCATCAGCCAGACATACAGAACATGCACCGAGCAAAGCATCTTTCTCACCTTCCTTTCATAACACAAATCCAATGCTAGGTAAGTATCAGCTAACACTGCTGTAACGGGATTCTCAAATCTGGTTCTCACAGCCACAAATATATCAATAGCAGCATACTCCACATAATCATTTGAATAAGGAAACAATATGGTTCCATAGAGTATGAGAGCCAATACATCTATGAATGTCTCCCAGTCTTCTTTTATGCTCAGCTGTAGGAGATGTGCTTCCAAGAATCTCTGAGAAAATCCTCTAGTGTTTCTTGCAGAAATTAACCGACTCTTCAGCATGTCCTGAGGAATTTTGGTGATGGATGATATAGTCAGAATAGAAGAATGTTGCTCACAGTGTCTGTAAGGGATTCCCCCACCCAAAGGCAGATCTAAGATTTGCTCATATTCCTCAATTGTAGGTACTAACTGAAAGCCTTGGAATAAGAAGCATCTCATGGATGAATCATAGTACTGAGCAAGTGCAGTGACAATGTCTATCTCCATGTCCAGCTCCAGCAACCCTAGCAAATTCCTATACTTTCTTCTAAAGGCTGCCCTCTGGATAGATTTCAACTTCCTACCAAGCTCTCAGAGATTAGAGAAATCATTCCGTATCGGTTCACATTTCAACTTCTTTTTCAAATCAGAAGCTTCTGATCCTCTCTCAACCCCTAATCCAGGATGAACTTCCATGATCTGGTGTACAATTTTCAAAAATTTTGTTTAGAACAAAATAATGATGCATGAAAACAACATGAATGATATGCATTAAACACAGCTCAATTCCACACTTTTCACATTCTCCATAGCAAACATTCTGTCTTGTCATGCCGGTGAGTGGTTGCAGTCCATGATTTTTCTCCCTTAGTGCTCTAAACAAATCGGTAGCATAACACCTAGGGTTCTAAGACCTTTACATGCATCCTCACAAGGTAAGTTCCCTAATCCCTAAAGGTATAAAGGCCACCAGAGCTATGGCCCTCATTATCATCTTACCCAAAGCTGTCGTTAAACAACTAGTTTATGAACAGACAATAAGAGAACAGACTCTGGCTGGGATTCTCATGAAAATCAGAGTAGGAAGTACATCCATTCCAGTATCACTAAATCCCTCTAATTCTATGCTTTTTTCAGATTCGGGGTTTTAGGATCCCACTCAGGAAATATGCATGCAGAGTGTGTGTGTGAAATGAGTAAAACCTATACCCAACCCCCACCTGCAAAACAACAAGAAAAGTCCCAGGCAGATATCACAGATATAGCAGTTATAAGCATGTCTTCTACTCTAGGGTTCAATATCTCATACAATCAATCAGTGAGAATCCAAACCATAACATAATAACAGAGCAAAATCCACAATCCTACAAGAATACAATAAACAAAAAAAATAAGGGAAAAAAATATGAAAAACCACATTTAAATTTAATCACTTAATTAAATGGCCTGACTCTCAAATATGTCCGCAGTGGAGTCGCCATCTGTCGTGACCACGTCGACGACGGATGATGATGATCCGAAAATATAAGAAAAATGGTGAAAAGAAAGAGATGGAGTCGCCACCATAGTTTATTGCGGAAAACTATGGAAAAACCAAGAAAAAAAGAAAAGGAAATGATCTGCGAACCAGAGATGAGCTCGGGAGTCGGTTACGCTTGGGGAAGGTATTAGCACCCCACAGCACCTGTCCTAAGACAGTACCTTTAATAAAATGAGCAAAATCAAATGTGGTTTATTAAATGTTTACTTTTCCCAAAGATAAAATACAAATAAGAACAAAAATAATATTTTTAAATTAAAGGATCCGACAAGGATCGACATTGCTCCTACGTATCAACATCCATAAGGGGTGAAGAATCAGGGAATATGTAGTTCTAAAAGATAGATGAGTTATTTTTTTTAAAAAGAAACTTGATATTTTTTATTTTTTGAAATTTTGTATTTTTTTTATATTTTTAGAAATTGATTTTAATATGGATATCGTAGACGCGTTCGGCCTTTTGATAATCCAAACAAATTAAAACTTATCGAATTAAATCCCACGACGCGAACGGCCATTTAGGAATTCAAATCAAGAATTGTTATTATTATATATTTTTTTTAAAAAAAAGAATCCCGCATGACGCGAACGGTTATTTGGAATTTAAAATTTATTAAAACATTCCGTTTTTTATGTAAGTATTAGAAATAAGCTTTTTTTTTAGTGAAAGATTTTAAACGAAATTAGGGGCAGTTTCGGAATTCAGGCATATGTAGGTGCAAATCACTAATTGATGGGGTGCAAGAAGTAAGTCAAACTATTTAAAACCCACCTATGGTCAGGGGTGTTTTAGGGATCAAGAAAGATTGGGGTGCGAGCCTAAACATGTGGGGTGCAAAATAGAAATCTGTGAGGTCCAGCAAGTTTCTCTCCTTAAGAACCCTTTAGGGTTCATTCATCAAAAACCCTAAAACATGGGTGTGAAGGCGCCGCAGGGAGGCACTTGCTGGCGTCCATGGGAGCGGGTACGACGAAGGACGACACTGGCGAGGCGAAGCCAGCGTTGGTGGTTCGTACGGAGATGAGAAAGAGGTTGAGGCTCAATGAAAAGAGATCGACAGAGGCTATGGTGGAAGCTGCCTTTGAGGTTTAATGGAGGTGCAGTGGCATCTCGTCGGAGATGATGCTTGACAGCATGCGGCAGAGGTTGGCGTGGCTTTGAGGTTTGGCGAAGGCGCGGTGGCGCGACACTCGCCTCTTCCTCCTTCTTTTCTTCTACTTTATTTTTTTATAATTTCTATTTTAATTACTTTCCTCTTCTCATTCTAATCTGGATCTTGTAATTTCTATAGATTGTTAATGAAGTTTGTGACATTGATTCTTGGTTGGGGAATTTCAAATTGGCATACAAGGTTCTTACGGTTACTGGAGGACATCTATATATTGTTGATGACGTTTCTGACATTGATTCTTGGTTGGGGAATTTCAAATTGGCATACAAGGTTCTTACGGTTACTGGAGGAGAAACCACAAAGTGTGCTTGGAGCAACAACTTCCCCAAATTGGTTCTAATCTAAACTCTAACTTTATAATTGATTAAATGTGTTTTGGAACCATGAATTGGGATTAATCCTTTTCGATTCATAATTACAGAGAGCAACCAAGAATAGAGCACACAAGCAACTATTCATAATTACAGAGGGCAACCAAGAACAGAGCAGACAAACAACTATTCATAATTACAGAGAGCAACCAAGAACAGAGCCATAGTAAATAGAAACTGGAACAAGAGAGTCAGAAATTCAATTGTACATACTTCAAGTGTGAATCCTTAGCAAATTTGTCCGTCAGAAATTCTTCTCTCTATTTCTTGTGGATGAACTGTGTATTTCTCTTCCTGCAATCTGGACTGTGCTTTTTTTCTTTTGTAATTTTCTGCCATTGATTCACGAAGCCTCATGCTCCTATATGCTATACCTTTTTTCAATTGACGTATCTTCTTCCTTCTTGCTTTTCAATTTTCTTCAAAAATCAGCCCCCTCCCTATGAAAGTATATTTCCCTTTTATAAAAGAAATTGACGATTCCCTTCTCCTTCCGCTCACACATCTCATGCTTACCATTTTGTTACGATTTTGTTGCAACGTAATCATCACTTTTTCAAATCTTTCCCATGCTTAAAAAAAACTTTGCCCATGCCAGTATGAAAATCATTCCACGCCTGGTTCAAAACGTTGCCTGCCACCTTTTTTCTTTTAATTACATTTTATTATTATTTTTTTAATATTCTAATTATCAATTAATTAATTTTTATTTTATTCATATTTTTAATTTTAATCTTAATTAATTTAGCTTTGAATTAAAAGAAAATGAATAAAAAATTTTATCTTCGTCAGGACAAAATCCAGTGTTGACAGTATGTATATCCTACTTTTCCCTATTTTTCTTTGTTGAGTACATGAACCATGGTGAATACATAAAAGTAACAGTAAGAAACCTCTAATGGACGATCATTTAACTTAAGCTTATGAGGGCGTAGGAGGATTATCCATTAACGGATGATAATCCAACTTAACCTCCATAAGTGCTTAATAATGGAAGGAGGGATGCCAAAATGGGACTCCTAGAATCTCTTCGGGAAAACGCTGGGTTGTATCACTATGGCAAATGTAGGTCCTAGTTCAAGGTCCCAAATTGTTCATTCCCAGATGATGAGTCATTATTTTTCCTTATGTACTTGTCTTTCTGTAGCTATTTTGATTAGTGATTTGTGCTTAACTGCCTATTATTTTCTCAATTTTACTGTTTGGGCTTAATTTGCTAGAAATTCGTAATTTTATTTAATTCGGATTTTCTGAGCTAATTTTATTATTATTTTCAGGGAAGCCTTAGAATTTTATTGGGCTTGGAAATTAATTCTGGAATTGAAGAGGAGCTACCACATTATTAGTTTTTATTTTTAGTTTTTATTCGTTGAACTAGAATGGAACAAATTTGGGCCCATTAGGTTTAGTGTTGAGCACTTATTTAGGTCTAGCCACTTGTTACACAGAGGAGGCGAATAGAGAAGCATACAGTTCTTTATTCTCTGCTTTTGGGATTCAATTCGTTTTCTCTCTCTGGAAAAGCTGGTTCTGTATTTATTTTCTTTTCTCTGCAATTACGTTTTGCTTTTATTTCAATTCAATTTCATTTTCTATTTTAATTATTCAATTTCGTATCCTATTTCAATTCAATTACATTCCTATTTTAATTCTGTTTTGTGTTTAATCTCTGTTTGCTTTATTTGAATTTAATAGAAGGCTAATTTATAAGGTTATCCTTTTGATTCAGATTGCAATGAAGTTTTGAGATTGTTGTTGCGTTATTTTTTTCTCTCTTTATCTCTTAACTCTTCATAATTTTATTTATGTGCTTAATGTTTTTACTGGTTCATGCTTAATGTTTCAGTTAATATGAATTTTGTGTCTCTGTTCATGCTTAATGGAGTGAGTCACGAGTTGTTGGGATGGAATGAATGATGTATGTGAATGCTTAATTTGCATAAGGAAAACTTGTATTAATTCTCGCTTAGTTAATTAATTTGGGTTGGAGTTAAGGTTCAATAAGTTGAACATGAATTTCTGTATACTGTGATGAATTGACTGCAATCTAATCAAGAGGGTAATTTAATTGGGTTAAGAAAATCTAATTTGGTTGTTGGTTTTTATTTTATTAAATTCAATTATTTCACGACACCCCCCCCCCCTTTTCTCTTTGTGTGTTTAATCCTTTGACAGGAACTAGGTCGTTGGGAAACAACCTACCTAGGACCGGATACAGCTTTGATCACCAGACGAAGTGGGAAGCAAAGCAATAACATCCCCTCCATTCACATAGAGTACAGACAAATCTTGTAAATTTCATTTACTAGATTTAATCTCTCTATAATTTAGAATTTCCATTATGTTATACTTTTATTTTCATTAGATAATGTCAAGAGAATGAAAAGTAATCATGTAATAGATTACTTATTCAAACAAATCTTGTTATTCATCCTAATGCGTCTATGTATTAATATTAGATGACACAAGAAAGTTGATGGTAAGATGTAAATATTCGAGATGGACAATGAATTGTTGACTTAGATGAATTTTATTATTTATTTACAACTTGTGTATTATTCCATTTTTTATCCTATATCTACCATTAGATATTATTTTGTTTGTCTATCCAACTTAGACGATTCTATTTCTAGTTCTTTATTGGTTAATTTGTTTTGTTTGTTTTAATATTTATCGTCTAATACTCTTTGATTGATTATTCCTTCACGCTTCACTTCTGTAGTAATCTATCGTCTAATCTTATAAATTATTTGTTCTATTGATTCTTTCGTCTACATGACATTTGAAAGAGTATTTCTTCATATTCTTAATGGTATTTGGCTCAATATCATATATATTGACCTAGTTATTGATACTATTCCATCTATTCTTATGGACTAACTTATGTAAAATAAGGTTTAGACCGAGTTCAAAAGGGGGGTGAATTGAAATTTCAAAATCTTTTCGCAAATATAAAATGTTCTTGAAGTAGAGAATGAAAATTCTTGATTCAATCAATCAACTCGTGTAATTCTGGACTGTCCAGTAAACAATCAATTATGCACATCGGAAGTTGTTAGAAATTAATCCAGAATCAAGATGATTAAACACAGTCCAGTAGTTTTAAAGAATGAACAATAAAATAACCCAGAAGCACAGTTGATTCAGATATGCGTAAACAGATTCAGATAAGCGTAAACAGATTCAAAGCACAAACATACACCCATAAATTCTCAGTGAATATCAAGATACAGTGATCAGTTTATTAGATAAATGCAAGCAAGTAATAAAATGATTAAGAAGAGAGAAAAAGAAATCAAGAACACAAAGATTTATCCTGGTTCACCCTTCCTCAAGGGCTACCTCCAGTCCTTTGCAAACTAACAAAGATTTCCACTAAACAATATCACAAGATTAGTTTACGACCCTTGCTCCCAGCAAGTTATCACTGCTCCCGCCAGTACACACTGCTCCCCGCAACACTCACACCTCACTGAACCCCTCAACTAGTGTGAAATCAGTGCAGAAACCTACTGCACAAACACCACTTGCAACCTGCAAGTAAACACTGCTCCCCGCAGCACTCACACTCTATTGAACCCTTCAACAGATGTGAAACCAGTGCAGAAACCCACTGCACCAACTCAATTACAAACCCAATAATTGAAAACAACAAACAAATTACAAGAAAATGTAAGATCAACAATTGATCACTCAGTACTTCTACACAGAACAAATTACAATGACTAAAGATCAGGTGTAGAAGACTTAGCTTTGGTCCAGAACCAAAGTCGCAAGAACCTCACTCGAGGATGCTTTAAGATTCACGTTCTTTGAGGTTTCTTGTTTGAAAAACTTTGTCAAAGATGATCGCACAAAAGGGACGCTTTTTCTCTCAAGGAATTCTCAGCAATGAGTTTTTCAGAAATCTTAAAAGTTGTTAAAAATGAATGTGCCAATTCCTTTATATAGCCAAATTAGTTTTAAAACAGCTTAGCTATCACTATTTTAATTAATTGAATAAACCATTCAATCGATTGAATTGACCGTTAGAAGACTTAGTCAAAGATTCCACTTGTAACAGAAATAACTATCATAATTCAATCGATTGTTTCAAGTATTCAATTGATTAAAAATATTTTCAACAAAAAACAGTTTGGTCTATTTTTCTTAAACAAATTTAATAAAAATAGTTTTAATATTTGTGAATCTCTTAGCACTTCAAGAATGATAAACCATGTAACTAATGATTAAGAACCAAGCCAACATCAACACACAAACCCAACCCAACTTAAAAACCTAGGACCGAAACACCCAACATCTTCATGTTGACCCAAAGTCATTCACTTGAACAATTCTGGTCCAAGTTGGTTCCAACAGATTCTTCATGAAGCAGTCTTCATCAACTCACGTGCTTAGTATTGAGCTAACATAGTCCAGATTAATTCCATCAGAAATTCAGCAAGCTATGGTCTTTATTGACTTCATCAAATCACATGGTTAGCATTTGTGCTAACAATCTCCCCCAATTTGATAAAGGCAGTCTGATGTGTGTTGAGTTTATTAGTCTGAACCTGAAATACTTGTCTTTGCACTCAAACAATTTATTAGTATCATAAGATCTAATAGGTTCAGAGCAAAAATACAAATCAACTAATTGAACTAAAACACAGTTAATTAAATTTCTTCCTGTACTCAAACTCAGTTAGTTCAGATCAAGATGTTTTACTCCCCCATACTTTGATGTCCCTTAAAAGCATATAAAGAGATTGAATAACATAAGGCAAACATTACATCAATATAAATTGACCCATAGTGGTCAATCATCATTACATAACAGGTTGCCAAGTACATCAAAGGATATAGAACATGATTAAGAAAACATCAACTAACTAGAAATATAACCGAGCTGCAGGTGCTGGCATAAACCCAGCAGATATTAATCAAACCAAGCTTAGTACTAAACTTAAGCAGACTTAAGCAAACCAAACTGAAACAGATGCAAAGCATGAAACACAACAAACTACAAAACACATAGGGCAGACAACGAAACACAAACGAAACACACACAATTATTTCTCCCCCATTGAGTTTATTAAATGGAGGGGACACACAGAAAATGCAGTGTGACCACTAGTCATCTGGCCCATAGAACATCTGACCAAGCTTCCCTTGGATATCTTCCACTTGTTCGTCAAGATGTTGAAAGTGTGTTTCATAACATTCATGATGGCTACGTTGACTGGACTCAATGCTGCCCAAATGGTTGATCATGAGTTGCTCAAATCTGAAGTAAGATTGTTCTCCAGTCCCCATGTTCTTCAGCGCTTGCCTTGCAGATCCATTGGTTGTCATTCACCCTCTTCAGTCCAATCTTGGATAGCGTTGCAATAGTGATCTTGCTATGAGCCTTAACCTCTTCAACAAGCTCATTCTCCACATCAATGTCACAGTACTCAATGAAACCCGAAAGCATAATAGCATAAGGAATTCGAAATTCCAACTTCTTCCTAATGCGAGACAGTTGCTCCTTGATGACACTAACCCAGTTTACCTTAATCTTATTGATCAAACAATACATCAGAATGAGATCATCTTCAGTAAGAACAGCATGGTTGAATCCCCTTGGAGTGAGTAGCCATCTGACTATATAGGCAAGAATCCTTGAAATGACTGAAAGTCCTCCAACAGAGAAGCTCCTAGCTGGATTGTTTGGGTTCCTTATACATGATCTGAAGAACTGCACTTTGTTGAATCCACCAAGATCAGCAACGTTGGCTCTGCTCGCAATGGTTCTTGCATCTCTTAGACCTGCTACAGTTAGCCATACTTCATCAATAATTACTATGTCTACTCCTTTGACTTGTGAGTAGATTATGCCCTCATCAATCCATATATTGGTCAGGAAGACCTTTACCAGATCTGGATAAATGTATCCAGTAAGCTTCACAAATTTCTCTAACTTCTGGAACTTGAAAAGCAACTTGGTTGAGATTTTCATTTCTCAGAAATTCCATTCTCAGAAATTTAGGATTCACGAAGGCTTTTCTGTTGTACTCTTTCTGGTATTCCTCTATGCTTTCTTTATTTCCATTAAACCAGCGCACAAGGAATCCAGCCTCATTCTCATCATCTGAATTTGCTGGTTCAGCGTTCTTCATAAGGGTTTTCTTAGTCCTCTTCCTAGGTGCAGACGATAATGCCATAGTGGATTAAGATGAAAGAAAGGAAGTATGCTCTATGAACCAAGACACGCTAGTGTTTGCACAATGTAGTGATAGTTGTGTGCACAAGTGAATGCATGGATGCATACCAATTATTTAAACACAATTCATACACACAAGAAGACAAAACTGGAAACCATAAAACATAACAAACTGATGGACAACACACAAAAAGTAAATCTGTAGTTTGTTGGGAATAGTTTATACAGCAGCTGGACAGATGTACTTAGCTTCAAAGATTCTCTGCACTATTTTCTGCACTGCTTTTTGACCAGTTGACTGCCAACAGGCCAGTGACACGTGGCACCGAGGATTTCCTCTCTCCTCACATGCTTGCTCTTATGCATTAGTCTCATTCAAGTTCTGAATTGATTCTTTGACTGACCATGCTAGAGCTGAATTCTTACCTTCCCAATGAGGTGCCTCGCACATAACAAAAGCATGCACAAGTTGGTCATAAAATTTAATCAACTAAAGTGGAATTCAGTCAATTAATTGAATTACATTCCAGTCATTAAATCACTAGAATTAATTCACATTATTAAAATCAATAATCCCCAATTCATTTTTGAGAAAATTGAATCTTTCTTTGTTCAGGGGCTTTGTGAATAAGTCTGCAAGTTGATTTTCAGAATCAACAAATTGAATTTCGCAATCACCATTAATTATGTGATCCCTTATAAAGTGGTGACGAATTTCAATATGTTTGGTTCTAGAATGTTGAACTGAATTTTTAGTCAAGTTAATTGCACTTGTATTATCACAAAGTAAAGGTATTTTAGAAAGATTAAGTCCAAAATCACTTAGCTGATGTTTTATCCAAAGGGTTTGAGCACAACAGCTTCCAGCAGCTATGTATTCTGCTTCAGCTGTAGACAATGCTACGCAAGATTGCTTCTTACTGTTCCAAGATATTAAACTGGATCCCAGCAAGTGACAAGTTCCACTAGTGCTCTTCCTATCTACTTTACAACCTGCAAAGTCATAAACAAAATATCCAACAAGATTTAAAGATACCTCACTTGGATACCATAGACCAACTTCAGTAGTTTCCTTGAGATACTTCAAAATTATTTTGGCTGTCATGTAGTGTGATTCCTTTGGTTTAGCTTGAAATCTGAAACATAAACACACACTAAACATGATGTCTGGTCTACTTACAGCCAGATACAAAAGTGATCCAATTAATTGTCTGAACTTAGTCTGATCTACATCAACTCCAGTTTCATCAACATCTAAACAACATCCAGTGGCTATAGGAGTGGAAGCTTCCTTGCAGTTTTCCATATTAAATTTCTTCAATAATTCCCTGCAATACTTGGCTTGACTAAGAAATATGCCTTGTTTAACTTGTTTAACCTGCAAGCCTAGGAAGAAATTGAGCTCCTCCATCATAGACATCTAAAATTCTCCTTACATAGTAGCTACAAACTGCTCACGTAAACATTCATTAGTTGAACCAAAAATAATGTCATCAACATAAACTTGAACAAGTATTATATCATTGCATGAATTCTTAATAAACAAGGTCTTATCTGTTTTCCTCTCTCATAGCCTTGAGAAAGCAAGAAATTACTCAACCTCTCATACCATTGTCGAGGTGCTTGCTTTAACCATACAAGGCCTTCTTGAGCTTGAAAACATGATCTGGATTGTTGTGATCTTCAAATCCAAGAGGTTGGCTCGCATAGACCTCTTCATCAATGTATCCATTCAAGAAAGCACTTTTGACATCCATTTGATGTAATCTAAATCCCTTCATGCAAGCACATGCTAGTAGCAATCTAACTGCTTCCAATCTAGCTATTGGTGCATAAGTTTTACCAAAATCGATGCCTTCTTCCTGGTTATATCCTTTTGCCACAAGTCGCGCCTTGTTCCTCACAATGACACCTTGTTCATCTATCTTGTTCTTGAAAACCCACTTGGTTCCAATCACATTCATCCCCTTTTATCTAGGAACAAGTGTCCATACCTCATTTCTAGCAAATTGGTTTAGTTCCTCATGCATTGCGTTGATCCAGTTGCTATCTTCTAGAGCTTCAATCACTGACTTGGGTTCAACTTGTGATACAAAGGCCATATGTTCACAAAAATGGTTCATGGATCTTCTAGTAGTTACTCCCTTCTGTACTTAACCAATGACATTATCCAGTGATAGATTCTTAGGAACCCTCCATTCTCTAGGCATTCTAGTACTCGTTGTTGTTGTTCCAATGCCAGATTCAATCGGTTGATCTTGTGGTTCAATCGATTGAACTTCATTCGATTAATTGTCTTTTTCTGATTTAACTAGTTGATCTGTAACAATCTTCTGATTCACTGGTTCATCATCATCTGCAGTAATCTTAATACTTTTCTGCACTTTGTGGTCAGTTTCATCAAATGCAACATGCATGGATTCTTCTACAACCATGGTTCTCCTATTATTCACTCTATAAGCATGACTATGTAGTGAATAACCAAGAAATATACCCTCATCCGTTTTTGAATCAAATTTTCCGAAGTTATCTTTCCCATTGTTTAAAATAAAACATTTATATCCAAAAACTTTCAAATGGGAGATGTTAAGCTTTCTACCTTTAAACAGCTCATAGGGGGTCTTCTTTACGATTGGCCAAATGACTACTCTATTCAAGACATAGCATGTTGTACTTACTACATCAGTTCAGAAGTATTTAAGCAAATCTGTTGCATTCAGCAGCGTCCTGGCCAGCTTCTCGAATGATCTATTCTTCCTCTCCACTACTCCATTCTGCTATGGAGTTCTAGGTGCAGAAAAGTTATGCTTGATTCCATGCTTTTCACAGAATTTATCAAATCTCTCATTTTGAAATTCGCCCCTATGATCTGATTTAATTGTAGAAATCCTACACCCTTTTTCATTTTGGATCACTTTGGCAAATTTCTTAAAAGCAAGATAAACATTATCTTTTGTGGCAATGAATAATGTCCATGTAAAGTGGGAATAATCATCAATAATTATTAGACCATAGTAATTACCACCTAGGCTTTTGGTTCTTGAGGGACCAAATAAATCCATGTGAAGCAACTCAAGTGGTCTAGTTGTTGAAACAACATTAATTGGTTTAAAAGAGCTTTTAGTTTGCTTACCCTTTTGGCATGCTTCACACAGTTTGTTCCTCTCAAACTTAAGCTTAGGAAGACCAATTACAGGATCCTTAGATGCAATCCTATTTAGATCATGCATATGAATGTGTGCAAGTCTCCTATGCTACAACCAAGATTCATCATTTCGGGATAGTAAACAGTTCATACTAGGAATGATGCTTGAGACATTAAGCATGTAAACATTACTTACTCTTTTACCTACAAGAACTGTTTCAGTAGATTCTGAGTCTACTATGAGACATTGGTCTGGTTCAAATGTGATCTTGTATCCACGATCACATAATTGGCTGATACTCAGTAGACTGTGTTTCAGACCTTCTACCAATAAAACATCCTTAATGATCACCTTATTCTTACTTCCTATATCACCAACACCAAGGATCCTTCCTTGTCTCCATAGGTAACGAACCCTGCTGGTTTCCATTTCAAGTTAATCAACTGTGAAGCCTCTCCTGTCATATGTTTTGAGCATCCACTGCCCAGATACCACATCAATTTACTGGATGCTAACTGATCCTACAACACAGATTGAACTTAAGGATTTGGTACCCTATTAATATTGAGTCCAACAGTGTTAGATGTGCTTTTGGGCGGCACCCACCTAACTAGTCCTTTAGGCACATTTTTTTTCTTATTCTACAGTTTCTAACTGAATGGCCCTTTCTCATACAATAGAAGCAAGTGATGGATTGTGAAGACTGTGATCCAGAACCCTTAAAAAAATTGTTAAACAATTTCTGTTTCCCTTTGGGACTAGTTTGATAACCAATACCAGCTTTTTCAAAAATAAAATTTTGAGATTCCAAAAGTACATTCAGGTTAGTTATTCCCATAGAAAGTTTAGATGCATTAGAAATCAAATAATTCACTTTATTTTGTAAAACTGCACAGTTTTCACAATCAACTAGTTTGCTAGAATTAAATCTACTAGAGTTTGCAGAATTGTACTGCTTTTCTAAAGTTTCAAAATTAGTTTTTGCCTGAAGTAACTCATCCTCCAACTGCTTAACTCTAGTTTCCAGCCACTTGTTCATATCTTTAGTCTATTGTTTGAAAGAGCTAATTTGTTAGCTTCTTCACGAGTTTCTTGAAATGCATGAAGAAGTGTACTGTAGTTAGTGTTGTTAAAAGATGCATTGGATTCCATACTACTTACCTCAGAACTTTTTCCAACCATCAAGCATGGATTGGCTTCAATCTCTTCTTGTGATGAACTATTGGATGATGTAGCATTGTCCTCCCAAGCTATATAAGCACGTGTAGTATTTCCAGATTTATTGTTCTTCTTTTCTGGTGCTTTCTGTTTAATTCCTATGCTTGGACAATCTGTTTTTATGTGTCCCTATTTTCCACAGCCAAAGCACATAAATTTATTAGAACCAAATTCAGATTTACTTTTACCTCTTTTACCTTACTGATTCTTCAATATGCCCTTCATCTTTATGAATTTCTGAAACTTTCTTGTCAACAAATTGAGGCTTTCAGATTCACTACAATCTCCTAAAATTTCATCACTAGATCCCTTAATAGCAGTTCTGGTTTTAAGGGCTAGGCTTTTTGTCTTCTTCTCTACTGTTTCCATTTCTTTCAGCCTGATCATTTCCAATTCATGTTCCCTTAGTTTCCCAAATAGCGCTGCAGTTGTAAGTGTTGTCAAGTCCCTGGTTTCTGAAATTGCTGTGACTTTAGGCTGTCAGCTTCTGTTAGCACCAGTGGACTGCTGCAGTAATTTGATGAAGCCAACCATGTGTGAAGAAGTTCAAGACCTATGATCTTATGTGGAAAGCATGAAGATTCATGAAGATTTGAAGCTTGGTCTAGAACTTAG
>Ga0209489_101432_pt1 | contig 48997 bp, 29 predicted proteins | sample SiratrowhiteBW_FD_187527 | JGI IMG/M metagenome (GOLD analysis project Ga0209489, IMG submission 187527) | Root nodule microbial communities of legume samples collected from California, USA - Siratro white BW (SPAdes) (version 2) | ecosystem: Host-associated > Plants > Roots > Nodule | place... | reverse complement strand
TTTTTTTTTTTTTTTTTTGGTTTAAAATGTTTCACGAAACCAAGAACAATAAAAAGATATGTTTATATTGTATTTTTTATTATTTTGTTCATAAAATCGCGTATAGATAATTATAGTAGGAGTTTTTTTAGTTAATTTTAAATCCTTGCAATTTTTTTGTTCCTTGATAAGAAAAAAGTAGTATAACATAGATTAATAATTAAATATTATAAGTAGAATTATATTAAAATAAAATTATAACATTAAACAAAATATAAGTGATGAATTTTATTAATGAAATGTGTTGAATAATAATAATTACAAACTCAAATGCTACATTAAGAAACATATTAAAAATGCCATAACCTACTGTAATAAACTTGTTTATTAAGTACTTTATTCTAGTTAACATATGCTAATTGAAATAATTATAAACATACTCTCAATAATGTTAATTTTAACTAAAATTGCACGGATGTTTGTTTTTTTTTTTTTTCCACTGCAAGCATTTAAAAAGAATAGGAAATTGGTAAAACTTATTATTTTTAATTAATAATTTAAACAAAAGAAGATAATATATTCAAAAGAATGTAACACAAGATTACTATTAAATAAAAAGAGATGTAAAGTAGTATAAAACTGGGTCAGCTCTAAATCTAATCATTGAAAAGAAAATTAAAATTGCTTCTCTACTCTGATCTTCTGCACATGACAACTGCGAAATTGAGCTAGAAATCAATTTGAACCACACATAAACAAAACCTTCTCTTGGGATAAGGTGCATGCATATGTATGCAGCTAGATTTAACTTCAACGATCAATAGCACCCCGTGTAACGTGCAACTTTTGTGGCCATGATTTCCCTAAAACTTTAGCTCAATTAACCAAAATGATACTTCAACATTTCAAAACAATATAACTTTTAAAAATAAGTTCGAAAGATTTGAAACCCTAAAAATAATGGATGTAATATTGACACAAAGTATATTCTACACACTATGAAGCTCCAAAGGTGAACCTATATTTGTAATAAGGGATTATAACATTCAGGATATTAGGGGACATGGGTTACACCTATTAGACACTTTTTTTTTTTTTTCTAAAAAAAGTTGATAATATTAGACATATTTATTGGTTCACGTCAATGGGATAATTATTTGGAGTCACTTTTAATAGATTTTGACATTCATGGGTATGATTATTAGATAAGATATATACATGCTTGCTCTTTCAATGATAAGAATAATATCTCTATACTGTTTCTGTTGGAGTTGAAAAACTAAAGGATATTTTGGGGATGTTCATGTTATATTCATTCCCCCCACAATTGGTCCCATCTTCACATAACAAAATAATCTTCTTTGGGCTAGTTTATGTCAAATTTTAAATTCACATATTGAATTTGGGTGAGTTAGTGGGGAGAGACTTCGTGAGTTTTTAATTGAGTAGCTCGTTTATTAAAAAATGTTTTGACATTTTGAATGCATTACCTTTTCTTCTTTTTTTCTTACACTTATTTAAGTTATTAATATGAGAAAGTCCAACTAGCTTGCCTCACTTGCCACTTATCTTTTTTATTTTTATGTCTCTACTCTTCTTGAATTTTAGAGGCTTTGGGTCAATTTTTAGTTTTGTTAACTATTTTATTTTGCTTAATTTTTTTTTAAAAGGAGTGAACCATTATCCAAGAGTGTGAGAGAATTAAGAAACTTCTAGCTTTTAAGTTACTTGTTCGTTCAAAATTACTTTAACACTTTGAATACGCGATCTATTACTTGTATACATATACCATTCAACGAATTTCTAACCAATCAATGCAAAACTTACTCTCAAACACCCCTCATAGAACTCTATAGAAAAGGCAACCTATAAGCTATGTTGTTAATTCTTGAAATGGGTATGTGTGCTTCTAAATTTAAATTTAAAGAAACAAAAATAGAAGAATTTTTTTTTTGAACGTTTGCTTCTAATTTTTTTCCCATTCATTTTATTCAAACAAAGAAAAAGAAAAATATCATTATTTATGTTTCGTTTTATTTTATTTTATTTTCCTTCCCATTTTCACTCTTCTAACCTTTTATTATGCGATCTCCATTTCTTTTACATTTACAATTTGTCACTTCCATACAATATTCATGGTATTAAATTAACGTTGTTTGAAACAAATTTACAATTCCATCTCATTTATATGAAACATTTAATTAATAAAATAATTTATTCTACATATTAGCCTACTTTTAAGACAATACTATCACCCATTGCCATAATACTTGAAGAGGGGTATTATAAATTGAAGTGAATCTAGGAAAATGATAAATATGCACATGGTAAAAAGAAAGAGAAGGTGAAGAATGAAAATGGAAGCCGCATTTGAGGAAGATTTCATTGTCAGGTGAAGGTGCAGCCAAAAGTGAGATATTAATGGTGTTTTTGTGAGGGTATGAGAACCACAAGTTGAAAGAATCTGGTGTGACCCACGAATGATCCTTTCCTTTCAATTGTGTTGTGCATGAATGAATTCCAAAGTCCTGAGAGAGAGGCACTGACACAACTTGACTAATATTTGTTATAAATACCGAGAACGCCGCTTTCAACTGTAGAAACGTCTCCAAGCTTAACTCTCTTCCCTGCACATGCACAGGGGAATATTGGAATTGACCCTCTGATTGCTACGTTAACACAAACACCCCACTCTTTTCTTTTCTTGTCAAAATAAACATCCTCTTTTCTTTTTATAACTATTTACCACTTTAAACATTTTTCAATTTCAATTTTTCTTTTCTTGTCTTATCATTCAATAAGAAGTTAATTGTCCAACGATAGTTTTTTTTTTATTATATTATATCGTTGAGTATTTTTTGATTTCTCGAATAATAGGTGAGCTCTGCTGAAGAATGTCTAACATTATACATGACCGTGTCATGAAAAGTTAAAAACAAAATGTTTTGGTTCTTTTTTAAACATTTTTATGATACATTATCAAACTAATTATTTAATGAATGGTAAAATCTATAAAAAATAAAATATATGGCGATGAAATACATTGAAAACATAATAAATAGTAAATTTATATAAAAAAGGTCGTTGATGGTAAAATGTGTAGGTAAATAAAAAATTAATACTTAGTTGTGTTTTTAATCTCTATAATTTTGGAAAATTTGTTTTGGTCCATCAAATTAACAAAACCATTGTAGTCCCCTAGGCATGAAAATTATTTTCTCGGATTTACTGTTTAGGAGCTAAAAATTTAAAGAATATTTTTTATTTTTGTAAATTAAAGATTAAAATATCTTTTTTAAATTTGAAAGATCCAGAATAAAGTGAGCCGAAATTGAGAAAGTAAAACATGATTAAACGAAATATTAATAAAAGAAATTTGTATACCGAAAGTTGTGTATTTTGTTATGACCTTGACACCTTGTTAATGTCATGCATGTGAAGATCGAAGTTGAATTTCTAGGTATGTTGAAATCCCGTTGAAAAGGAGTCCCAGGATTGAATAAAGAAATATAAAGAAATGCAATGTTGATTGTGGCCATCGGTGAATAGTTTATGAATTTGATATATTAGGCAGCAATTAATGTGATAATTGGTTCAGATAAACGTCAACTTCTTCCATGGGAGTGGCCAGTGGATAAAGAAAATGGAAGTGCAACAAAAGGATATAAAATTGCACGAAAATGGGAAACTTTTCATCTTGTTATGAAATGGAGGATGACGAGCATCATGATGTATTCGATTACCTAATAAACATTATTTAGGTCTATAAAATTCATAAAAAGTTCCTACTCAATTTCTTAAGCCTCCAAAAGGGTCCAACATTCCTCAATTAGCATGAATTTTTGCGTCGTTTTGCTAATCTTGAAGTGCTATTAGGCATTAAAATTATAGCTTCAAGATAAATTATTATACTAAACTACGCTTCATTTATAAACTCCAACAAGTCACATCTGATCACGTAACACAAGTTTCTGGCAGTTTTTTTAACTCATATATACCACAATGAAAGCTTGAGGATTTGATTAGAGTTGAATTGTTAAAGGCACTATTATTATATATAATGGAAACTATGTTGTTATCAATATGTCGAGTACGTGTGCCTAAAAATTCATCAAACTTTTCTTCCCACATTCAACATCTTCAATAGGTTCCCTTATCTTCAATTTTACCCACAAAAATAATTTACAAAAATAAGCATAAACACCAAAAGGTATTCAACACATGATCCTTTCTTTCACACCACTTGTTATGTTACAATTTTCTTTAAGGTTGTTTAATGAATGGCTCAGTTAATTAATACGAAACACTATGCTAAAATTGGTTTCGGTGGTACGAAACACTATTCTAAAAGAGCTCCTACCATCATTAGTATTGCGTCAGTGTCGTGATCAATGTGCAAAGTGTTGAAAGGTATATACTTACATTGGTCCATTTCGAAATCCATGATTTCAAATGAAGTTTGAAGTTTCGAATAATGTAAATTTGAATGCCAAGTTTTAATTGAAATGAAAAAAAAAAAATGGAATACCTAAAAATAGCCAAATGTCAAATATGACCACTTTTAGGTAAGGATTTGAGTCAATAGTTACTACTTTATTCCAAAATAGCAAATTTTTCGAAATTGTAATATACACAAAATTAAGACATACTCAATTAATACAAATTTAGATGAAAATATTTTAGTTTTTTTAACTATTTTTGTCTTTATTTAAGGCAAGTACATTAATTTACCCTCCTCATTATATATAGAGTATTGTCCAGGAAAATAATTAAAAGGATTATTAAAACTGAAAATTATTATCCTAGTTCGGTGGAAGTACTATCATCAGATGAAGTTATTATATAATATCATGTGTCGCTGTATACTATTATTATTTGACATTATTTAGGATTGAAAATAAATAGAAAAAAATCTTTATATTTCGTGTTTAGTTGCTACAATATTTGCACTCTCTATAACATCTGTCACAATCAGTGAGTATTAATTTTATGAGTCGAGTCTTATTTTCTGACTGTCTTTTTGATAAAGTACTTGCATTTTGATTTACATTCTTGCGAATTTTAGCTTTACAAGTTTTTTTTTTTTTTTTCTTTTTAACACGATTTTGTTTTCCTCCTGCATTCATTCTTTAATATGTAGTTTTTGAATTCATGTATTTTCTTTTCCAGAATTTCACATAAATTGCTTTGTTGAATTTAAGTTTATCACGTATTTAGATTTCAAGTACTTTTATCTTTTTGACCACTTTACTAAATATCTAACATTTTGTCTCTTTCTAATTAGTTCTCTTAACTTCGAGTTACTTTGATTTTTTTTTTTCACATTTTATAATCTTTTCAATCTAATTGCTTTCTTTTAAAATTTTTCATTAATGTAAGCTCTTGTTACATTTTAACGATATTTTTTTCTTTTTGCATTTTGTTAATTTTAATTTTTTATAATTCTGAATTAATAATCTGAATTCATTTTTTTTTGTTCTAAGCTATTCACTGTCTAAATCATGCATGATAAGCCTTTTTAACTATAGATATATCAATGTATCATCATGAAGATTTGAATGAAGTGATCTTGAGATTCGATTTGCATATTATGTACTTTATGATTGCCTTATTAATTGTACTAATAATTTTTAATTAAATTGTTTAACCGCGTCTTTAGTTCGATAATGTAATCAACCCCCTCATCATAATGAGATTGAATTACTCAATAACCCATCGTATTGAATTCAGTTATTTGTTCTTATTTCTTCTCATCATAGTATTCACTTTTTTTTTTAATCATATTTGTTATTAGTGTGTCTAATTTTTTTGAAACAAAACAAAATATGACTCATTTTAATACACTTCGTCTCAAATGGTATTCGAGGAAAGACGATATGGATAAACACATTAAAACTATATGAATCAAAACATGCTTTAAATTATTAGGTCTCTATTTAAGTGTTTACCCATTACTTAACCTTTTTCTTAACGGCACCCATTAATTAACCTTTTCTTACATTATATTGTAATTTAATTTGTTTGACTTGAAAACTTTGCGAAACTACTGTAAGTAAAAATAGACGAATATACTAGCTGTTATGATTGTGGTGCATTAATTATAATTGTTTTAGAATTATACAGAGACAAAGTGGAATTCGAAACATAAAAGGGAATGAACATGAATTTGCTAAAAAAATTGAAGTCTTTGAGTGAAAATAAGACAAAAGCATGGAATTCGAAAGTATCCATTTTGTTCGCCTAGTAAATTTGGGTGGTTGAATCTAAAGTGCCGAAATTGTAATCCTCGAACGAATGCTATATGCAACGAATGTGTTGCAAATCAATTTTCCATATAAAAGGTCAGAGAATATAAATAGATTATCGAGAATAAAGAAAGAGACTTTTATTACCAGATACTTTTATTATTAGTGGGTAGCAATTTTGAACTTCTAGAGTAAAGATGGGCATGAATAATAAATACCTTTGCTCATCCAGTATAAATATAAATTTAAATAAATTATATTCTAAAGTTATAAATAAATAAAACTTAAAACATAACTCCAACTTACAGTACTAATTCAAGTACAAATCTAACAAGAATTAATCTTGTATAATTTAAAAAAATACAATTTAATATTGATTTCTTTTATCAATATTTTCACTTTAGCTACTTAATCATGAAAGAAATAACATATAAATAAAACTTAGAAACAATTTATGAAATATAGTAAAATTATTAACATCATCATTATTAATTGTTTATCATTATTAATTGTTTATTCTAATTCTAGATAATTTTCATTTGGTTTAAGACTCATTTTTTAATCCTTTTATATCTCTTAAATGAGATTTTTTTGTTGACTTAACAATGAAAATCTACTTCTAGGTTGTGGTTAGAGAAATTATTTATGATAAAGTTAATTTGTTGTAAATTGTTTATCAAGAAACAATTATTTAGACTTTGGTGAAGGGAGGTTCATCATTAAAGAATCATCTTAAAGAGATGAATTCAATTATAATAAAATTGAAGAATATGAATGCAAAGATGAATATGAAGATCTAATAATGATTCTTTAGATAAGTCTCTCATTTTATTTAAAAATTTTGTTAATTTTTTTAGCATCATTATCATGGAGGAGGTTTTTGTATCAACAATTATGACACAGAAAAATGATAAAAGTTGAATATAATGAAATTGTCAGGGTTAAATTTCACCAAACATCACTCCCATGTATTAAAACAATTTTTTCTTTTCTATCAATAATTAATGTCAACCAACAAAATTATTGATAAAGTTAAAATATATGATGTTTTTGGGATTATTTTCTAAGCTTGAAACTTGTTAAATCTTATATTTTTATAAATAACTTGTTCTTTTATAAATAAGTTGTTACTTGAGTCTTTCACCAAATGTTACTCTAAATCTCATTAATTTTATCAAATAAATGATCAGAAAGCATTTGGATCAAGAAGAGCAAGATTTGAATCCCTGAAGAACAAAAAGGACAAAATTGGAATGTTGATGCTGAAAGTTGGGCCGGACACAAGAATGTGGGACCATTGATTGAATGCTCATTCACTGAGGAATCATGTTTCAGTAATTCTGTGAATTGACATTGATTATTGATAGAAAAGAAGAAAATTGTTTTTAGACATGAGAATTATGTTTAGTGAAATCTAACACTGACAATTTCATTTTATTCATCTTTTACCTTTTTTATGCTCTAAGTGTTGATAAAAAAACTCCTAAAACTATTTATTTGTTATAATTTTATTTTTCTGCACAACACTTGAATTATGAGTTATTTCTTGAGTCTAAATGTATTATAACTGTATAAATTATTATGTTGCGCAAATCCTTTGGAAAAAACGATATATTTATTACTTGTTATATTTGCGTCTATTACACTTGCCTTCTTTGCAAATTTTTGCTAACAATTACTCAAACCTGATTCCTCATTAGATGATCCTAGTGATTATCTATTATATGTCAATTCCATGATCAATTATTTAAATGAATATTGCCTTCAAATAAGGATCTTATGACAACGAATGAAACACCCTATATTTCTAGACACGAGCTTTCATCTGGTAAATTAGTTTAGTTTTAGATTCAAAAGATATTTTCGAATATTCTTAAGAATCAATGATCGAGTTATGGATTTGCACAACAAACATAAACATATAATTAATATACTGATGTATTGAAAGAAAAACATTTATGATAAGACATAAAAGAAACCCAAATACGATTACATGAGAGTTCCATCAATTATATCTAACCCTGACAATAATGGGTTTAGCTCCTCGTAGTCATGAGAGCACCAAAAAACCAATAACCATAATGGATGAGGTTGGATTAAACCCAGAAACCTCCAAGCTGCCTCCAAGTCTGACTTTTTATAATCTCTTGTCAAAGATGCAAACCCTAATATGAAAGATTTCTTAAATAGAATATGTTTTTCGACGCTCGCACCTGACCTAGCAAAGTAGTGCTAGACGCAATTTGATTTTGTTGTAATTTTAGCACTTTTGGCCATTGATCAACATTATCTTCTCCTCTAGTTATCCATTGATCATCAGACTCAGTCTCATCAAATGGGAGAGCAATAATTTTTCTAATTTGTTCATTTTTAACTTCAAGTCATGCATCACATAAATCAAGTCATTCATCTATTTTTGGTGCAAACGATTTCTTCTTTTTGCATGAACCTATAATTAAATATGAAATTTTAATAAATATATAAATAAAATAGAGAGAATGAAAAACCTTAAATAACTTTATATACTTTAATTACTATTTCAAATAAGCTCCAATTACGCTCACATTCAGAAGAGCTACAAGTCAAAGTCGAAAATCAAATAACAAACCTCTTTAATTATAGAATTCCATCCCCAAATATCTTTCACCATTCTCTAGGAAGCATAGATTTCCTTCAATCCTTTTCATTTTTCCATAGAAAAATTCCTCTAGTATCGTAAAAGTTAATAAGTTAAAAATTGATTTTTTTTCCTTTCTGCAACATCATTAACCAATCTTCTCATGCATATAAACAACACCCCTTTTATCTTAAGATCATCATTTCTAAAACTTGGTTCATAGTGCAAGAGGGGGTTAATGGATAGGCAGTTGCATGCAAAGGCCTATAAAACTAGTTATCCCACCTTTGATCAATGATTTTCCAAACAGGTTCATAATTATGAAAGTAAAATTATACTATATTAGAAATAATTACACAAATATATAATTAAATTTAAAATAAAAGAAAGTTTAGAAATATTATCTTTTTTTAATATTATTAAAGTTACATTTAATCTTCCCTTTTGCATAATCTATCTTCTCATATATTAATCTCATTGTTGGTTTTGTCCGAGTAAACCAATTGAAGGACCACCATAAGAGGAGAAACAAATTTTAAACATACAATTGCATTCTTCCAAAATCAACTATCTAATACTAGAGTGTGAACTTTTAATGCTTTATGTGAAGTTCCAAACTTGCTTGTTTTCCATTATTTAGAGCTAAACATGCTCATCCATGATGGTTTCATTTCATAAAGACAATATAAATAAATACAATGGGAAACACATGAAGTCCAATATAAATGCTCTTGTTTCTACATCAATAATTCTCAAACTATCTTGAATTTTACAAAATTATTAGTAACCATCTGCATTATATTTCCTCCCCAACAAATTCTACAACATCATCCAACATTGTAAATACTTTATCAATAATTTTTGAGATGTCTGAGATATCCAATTAATAGGGGTTTGATAACACTTGATGTGGATTGTAAGATCTTGACCAACTCAAAAGGAGATGAAAGAGAAGACCTCCATGAGAGAAGAAACATTCAAGGTGAAACAAGAAGAATTCATAGAGGTACGAGATGATTAGAATTCGGTCATGCAAGAAAATGCATAAAGAAATAGGAAAAAGTAAAAAAATGAAAGTAAAAATGGATTAAGGGAGAGATATGAGAAGAACACGTCACTGAATCAATAATTATAAGGATAAGTGCAAGACGATTCATCACTTTAGAAAGCTTATCAAGATAAGACCAGAACAAGAGAAGAGAAAAACTCAAACTTTCACAATGCTTACAAATGATACTTCATTCAATTTCTAATTCATTCTATCATTAGAAAAAGAGAAATCATCCATATATAGATGGAAATTTGTTCTAATATAAGAAGAAAAAAAAACTAATATTAACTTTGCTAATAAGGAGTAACTCTCTTAATTATGTTTAACACCTCTTAATCTCTTAAAAAGTAGGAAATGTACATGGTAGTTCCTTAAGATTAGGAAATTGTAACACTTACATGAGAAAAGTAATGATAACTTGAGAAGAGAAGCACATGTGGCACTACATGGCAATTCTAAGGGTCATGAATGTGTTCTTAAAGTTTGAAGAGTCAAATGTTAACTCAAACTAATCCATGTGCTCATGTGAGTGGCATGTGCTAGTTTAAGACTTCCAAAAGTCACTCTTAAGTTTCTACATTTAAGTCCAAGGTTCTCTCAAATTACAACCATCAAGTAAATACTTCTGTCAAGTACCTCGTAAAATATAGGAACTAGTGAGATACAATTCAATAATCTCCTATTCCAAGGCTCTAAGACTTCTTATCCTTTTATTTCTTCATCTACCTCTTCATTTTTCACACTTCTTTTATTTATTGTTCATCATTACAAAAAAAAAAAAAACTAGAATTATCGAGGACCAAAACTTATCAGTAATTACTAACAAAATTATCCATCGATAAATATTATTGTAAATATTAGTAATTTTGTTTTTATTACAAACAAAATTATTATGATTTTATTATATCATTTTTACTTATATTATTACTATTATTATTATTATTTCTATTACTTTTCTTAGTAGTTTTACTATTTTTATTACATTTATTAATGATTTTATTAAAGTTATTTTCAAAGTGCATGAGGTGAGACTTGAGCCCATGTCCTCTTAGCAACTTGACGGAAGCTACAATATTAGACTAGAGAAGCTTTTCTTTCATATTATGATTATCATTATTCTTATCATGAAAATGTGTTATTATTACAATTACAATAACTATTATAAGTGTTATTATTATTATTATTATTATCATTATTATCATTATTGTTATACTTGTATTATTATTATCAATATCACAATTATTATTATAATTATATTGTTATAATTATTATTTTTTAAATTTATTATTATTATTATTATTATTATTATTATTATACTGTTGTTATTATTTGGCAGACGATTTTGTCAGTAATTTGGCAGTCAATTTATTGATGGATTATTCGTCGGTAAATTTATTGACGGATAATTTCATGATAAAATTTGTTGTCTGTAAATTATACGCAAATATTTTTGTTAATAAAATTTGTGGTAATAATATTTTACTGATAGATAAAATTCCATCAGTAATTCTAGTTTTTCTTATAGTCACGTTTTCCCTTCTCTTTCTTCAACAAGATCTTTTTCATCTTTCTTTATATCACCAATGAATAAAGGAAAAAAATTTCTTTAGGAATGTTTACCAAAAATAATTACAAATTGAACATCGTTTCTTATATGTCTACCCATCATACATAATTGTCTAACTTATTCTCTTCCACTCATCTCTGTACTTTTGAAGGAGTAAGTCCACTTTTTTCACTGCTTGTTTTAAAAGCTTCTCTCTAACATCATGATATGATAAAGGTTTATAACGTACACCATATCTCCAATCATCTCATATAATTTGTAAAAGTTGAATTTCTAATAACATTGAATGGAATGACACATGTGTAGAAAAATTGAACAACTTGAGCATAAATTTTTCTCCATCACCTTTCTTGTATAATTGATTTATAATAGTTTGTACACCATCACTAGATTTGTTGTTTTATTTATTTTTAAATACCGTGTTACTACTTTATTTATTGTTTTATTTATTTTTTAAATACCATGCTACTATTTTGACTCTGTTCACTCTCTTGATCACCATCAATTCCTTCAAGGCTATTTAACCTTTTTTTTCTTTAATGAGACATCCTTAGCCTTTATAACAATGTTCATGGTTAAAACTTTAATTTCTTGTGACACTAAAAGATGTTTGTCTTGAAAAAATTCTCAAGCTTCAAGTGATGATATTTTGATGATGATGATGATGATAATGATTAAAGAAGATATTGTAGATATTTTAAAGTATTTTGCTTTCATTGTAATTTTTGTTTGAGTCATTCACAAGGTCATAATTTGCAAACAACCATATTAAAATGAGTTTCAATTTCCTACTTTTCAATAAATTTAATTTCCTACCCTAGACCAGTTCGTTCTTGAATCGCAACATACAAGTTCACATCAAGTCTTCTACAAGACTCTTCTCTTGCTTTCTCCTAGTGTGATGGGCCAACTTTATGCTAGAAATCATTCCTAATTCCATCTCAAACACTTCAAATATCTTGAAACACAAGCATTCTACTGCTCCTCTTCCATACCCCATGAATGAAACACCAACTAATTTACATGGTTATTTTAGAATTAAAAATATTGGTGGAAATTTCTTTGCATTATTTCTTATTGATGATTTCTCTAGATTTACCTGAACTTTCTTTCTTGCATCAAAGAATGAAGGTTGCGTTTAAAAAGTTTGTCCATATTATAAAAAATGAGAAATATTAAAAAATTAAACATTTAAGAGTGATCATTATGAGGAGTTTCAAAATAAGTCTTTTGAAAGTTCTTTTGAAAATAATAGTATCTCACACTACAACAAAAACATCACAACAAAATATTGTAGTTCAAAGAAAAAATAAACCTCTTTGAAGAATTAGTAAGAAGAACCCTAAATGAGAACAATTTATCAAAATACTTTTGGGTTGGTGGTGTGCATAATGCATGTTATATTTTTAATAAAATTCTCATTAGGTGTGTTTTGAAATCTACCTCATAATTTTTTCGAAAGAAAAGTACATTGCTTATTTGAAAGTTTTTAGATGTTAATATTTTATTTTAAATAATAAAAAAATAAAATCTTGACAAATTTAATTCAAGCTACATTCCTTACCTACTCATCTAATAGTTAAGTATATAAAGTGTTAAAAAAAAAGAATTAATTTAAATATCTTTGATCAAATAGACAAGATATTGTCACAAATATGGAAGTATTAATTATATTATTTGTTCATGCTTTAAATACTCTCATTTATAAAAAAATTTTCAAACTTGACTATATATTAAATATAATCTAATTATATATATAATCTTAAATAGACGTAAATTATAACTACATACTGTACACCAATTTCACGTGATCTAGAGGTCTAAAAGAATTATCATCTTCTATAAAAATATCACTGACAAACCTTTAAAACTTTAATATTTTAGAATATGTTTAAACAACTTTGTGTGAATACCTTAAAAAAGGGACCAGAATAAAATATTTTTTTATAAATTAAAACTAATTTATGTTTTAAAAATAAAATCTGGAGAAGTTGTAACATATCTTCTTCAAATAAGTAAACTAATCTTTAACTTTAAATATTTTAAAGTATTTATAAAAAATTATCCAAATTACTCAATTCTAGTAATATAGTTCAAAACTAAAATATAAAATTTAAACTTAATTCATCTTCACAAAATCATTAATAATTATAATTACCAGTATATTGGAAATTGACCTTACTTACTTTTCTTATTTGTAAGTGATATAAGATTTTTAATTCAAGATTTATAAGACAAAAAATTATCAACTTTATTTTTAATAATGGAATAAAAAAACCAAATAAAAAATTAAAATTTCCTGTAATGATAGTCTAACATGCACTCTTTCCCCACGATAAACAGATAACTGCTGATGTCACAGTACTTGACGTCCCCCCTTTCGAGAAGTTCATGAATCTCACAGCTTCTGCACTTAGTCCACACACACACGTAGCTAAATTTAGGCTCAAGCCCTTCTCCCTAACCACAATTTTTGTTCGTGGCCCTTGACTTTTCGTTCGTGACCCTTGACGAACTAGGGAGTCAATTCATGGACCTAACAGTTCCCAAGATATCATTAGAACGACAACATTTGCATTCAAAATTTAAGGACAAACATAATTTATAAGTAAACAAAATTCGGTGACAAGAAACTCGGTTTGCAGCACAAGAATCGCTTATGTAAGCTTTGTTTTTTTTTTAACTAAATTATTAGTATAAATTATTATTTTTTGTTGAAAACCTTGAACAGATATAAAAATATAAGTATTTATTTTTTAAGATGTTTTATTTTATCTATAGAAATAACATAATCAATGAATGTTGGTTGGATACGTGTGCATGAGCAACCAAGTCGAGTCACATTTTGCATGCAAAGATCACAGGACACGAATTTTCCCTGCAACAGCTAGCCAAGTTAAGTATGAACATCAGCAAAAGTTGGCTAAATCTTTATCCACTAGTTCAGTGTATACACAGTTAGCTAAATCTTACTAGTTATGTCTGTAGCTGGCATGGCGTTACACTTGTCAACAAGGTTTGAAATTGTGGTTATGACTCTGCAATTGCAAAATTTCAAGATAATTGCAGAAAAAAAAGGTGACGCAGTGCTTACTATGTAATCATGAACATCTCAGAAAACGCAATATTGCTGTCCTAGTTATAGCTGTAGACAACAAATTTTAAATAATGAACCATACTTTATACCAAGCAAAAATCCATTTTTCCTGGTGCTTGCAAAAAAATGTTGGATATGTAAGTTATCGCAATGGCTCTTAGCAAAGCTTTTCTAGAGCATTTAAAGATTAGGGAAGTTTCAATGCTACGTTGGTTAAAGTTATTCTAGTTAGATTTTAATTTTTGTACTGCCTGAAAATCTTGTTCAGTTTTATAACAATATGTCAAGAAATATTCTTTGGTACGTTACTTCAAATAGTTAGTTTTTGAAACCCTAATGGCTTACTTTTTAACGTGTTTATCCTAATATAGTTATTAAATTTGTGTTTTATCTTTTTAAGTGAGGTAGATTATACTATCTGTAAGATATTTTAACTATTGCACAAATCAATATATATAATTCAATAAGTTAACTTAATAAATACTAATCACTATTTTTTAGTTAACTTTTTATTTTCTTCTATTTTTTAAACTATTTTAGGTTTTTTTTTTTTTTTCAGTTTTGTGAAGCATGATCTAATGAAGTGAGACTTCCTGATTTATTGGATCCATAGTTGTTGGACTTTGCCAAATATATTGGAGAATAATGATGATAAAAGGAAATAAAAAATTAGGTTAGATGGTGCAACAACATTTGGGTGTGGCATGGCAATGTTAGAGGGTAGTCATCCAAAATTCCTTGCGGGAAACCCTCTCTCTACATTATTGTGTTGATGAAGAACAAAGAAGGGCACAGTTGGTAATGGAGATGAACCATGTGTCACGCTCTCTGAGAATATGTGCTTCAGTGTACCAAACGAAAACAATATAAAAATCAGTGATAGATGTAAGAGCAAGGCAACACAACAATAATAGATTAATATATCTCCGGAGAAGAAGAAGAAGGTGTCTGATTCGGTTCCAAAACAATGCACAGAAACTTGGAGAAGATGCATGTAACACAACGCAACCTAATTAGATTCAACTTTCTTTTGGCAGACATGCATACATAAGCAATGAGGGAAGATTTTAAGGTATATACCACCATCCATCGGTGATGGTCCACCAGAATGTCACACGTGTCCGAATGATTGCCATGTAACTAACTACACATATTTTTAATTTTCTAAAATCTATATGTATATATATGAACACCGCAATGATCCTCTTGTTCTTCTTGAAGTTTTTAATAAATGCTAGAATTGTCGACATTGGTCTAGTTTTGTTGTTTTGGAATTGATTATGATAAGGGAATTAATGCCAAATGTATGTATGCTTAAATGTGCTAGAAGACTTGAAATGTTTAAAACTATTGTTTTTAAACGTACCATAAATTCTTTTTCCTTTATCAATATACATGAATCAAGGTGAAACAACTTACACTTCTGAATGAGAAGTTTGGAGTTAGAGACTCGATATCAATAATTAACAATAACAAAAAAATGGAATGCAAGTAATTAAAGTAAAGAAGATAGTCACTATAAAAAAAATATTTAAATATCAATTTTAATTATTAATAATGAAATGATTGTTAATTATGATTAAAATAATCATTAAATTAAATTTTAATTGTTAAATAATTATAAAATAAAAATAACGATTCAATTTAGTGATTAATTAAATTAAGATAACTAGTATTTAGTATTAACTACTAAAACTTTAACTAATTATATTATTAAATTCTAAAATTTAAATTATTTTCTAATTAAATTAATAACTAATTTTATTAATTAATAAATTAATTTTTAAAATTAATTTTTCTTTTAATATGTTCAAAGTTAAACATTAGAATTGTATTAATATAAAGAATAAAATAAATATTAATGATGATTGATGTTTAGTATGTAAAATTACATAATAATAATAATAATAATAATAATAATAATAATAATAAAAATAAAAATAAAAATAAAAATAATAATAAAATAAAAATAGCAATAATAATAATAATAATAATAATAATAATATGAAAATAGCAATAATAATAGTAATAATAATAAATTGAGAACTAAAAATTTAATAAAGTTTAGAATTTAGGGTTTTTAACTTTAATAATTATTCCTTATTACATATCATTACTGTCACTGTTACATCATCACTACAGCACTGTTGCATCATCACAGTTGCAAAAGAAGAAGACAAGAAGAACATTACTGTTAGAAGAAGAGTAAAAAAAATATCTCGGTTGTAAAACATATGATGTGTTCTAAAAAACTTGTTCTGAAAATACATTATGGAAGAAAAGTTTGTTTTAGAAATCTATTCTGAAAAATCCAATTCGAGAAAGTTTGTTTCAAAATGTATTTCATGCACAATCGTATTCGAGAAAGTGTTTCAAAATGTTTTTCATGCATTTTGAAAATTTTATTCCAGATATTTTATTTCGAAAATTTTATCGTATTCTGGAAAGTGTGTCGAAGAATGTATTTTATAAATTCCAAAAAGTGTGTCTTAATTTTTTTTTTTGAAACAGGTAATTTGAAAATCACTTTAAAGAAAGATAAAATAGTAAAGTTTAAAAATGTGGTGCAGGAAGTAATTGCCATTATTTTTAAACTAGAAAAAAAATAGATCATGCAATTATAACTAAAGCAATTGTAGTTGGGCCTTTATTTTATCTTTATCCAGAACTTGGGTCTCAAACTAGCCCATTTGACTGGCATGTATCCAACAGCTGGGTCTTAACCTTGCTTAAGATAAATATAGGCATTAGGGTTTTACATTAGTGTGTTCGAACCTCGTAATAAAAATTAACATGATTGAAGATAAAAACAAAATATTTTTCAATTCCTAAGTGTGGTAAAATATTAAATATTTTGACAAAAAATTTTAGATATTTTAAAATAGCATATTTTACAATAATAAAAGCTATTTTAAATAAAACATGTTTACTAAAATTATTGAATGAAATAGAAAGTTTTCTCATCAGAAGTCTGAAATAATTAAAGTCAATCAGATTATCTTTTTGTTAACTTTATTTATCTATTAATCTTAAACGATTACTTCAAAAATAAAATCAATTACAACAAACAATTTCGTACCGTCTTTTTGAGAAAATTACATTAATTTGATCTCTAACATGCTTCGTTGTTTGGTTGATGTTTTTAAAAGTAACAAAATTTTGTATTACTTTTATCCTTATATATATATATATATATATATATATATATATATATATATATATATATATATATATATATATATTAATACTATTAAGTTAAACGATTATTGAGATTTCAAAACTCTTATATATATAAAAAAGTTATGCAGATTTAAAAGATTTTGTAAGAATGTAATGTTTTAAAGAAATTTTTAAAAGACTTTGTGGTTAGGATTTTATAATTTAGATTTTAAAGAATTTATAAAATATCTAATAATTAGATTTGACAAGATTTTATGTATTTACAAGTTAAATGTATTTTAAAAAAGTAAAGCATAAGTACCATATATCTTTATATTTTTAAGATGAAAATGTATCTCCACCTATTATCTCATACTATAAAAAAAACATCATGAATCAACCTACATTTTAGTGAAACTTACTATTGATATAAATACAGTAATAATAAGATATATAAATAACATTTAATATTAGACTACTAAATCATTACCAAGATAGTAAACAACATTTGATATTGGACTAGTTAAGTAAATAAAATGTTAGATATAAAGTGAATAAAACACATAAAGTATGTGGGTAAGTACATGTTGAATAATTTTCTATCTTCAGGAAAAATAAATTGAACTTGCGAATTTATATATATATATATATATTTTGTTTCTTCACACATTTAAAGTAATAGTAACCCTCTAAGTATTAATATTTACTGTTTCTAATCTTGGAACGTAACCCTCCCACCTACTAAAAATGGATATGAATCATAAATCAAAGTTATAAGCACCTAAGAACATTTTCAATGCTTACAAAAATTACTTAAAATAAAAGTATTATTTTAATGTGGATCTAACACATATGAATTGCTAAAAATTAAAAAGAGTTGTTTACAAATAAAAAAAATTAATTATAAACAAGTCTCTCTAAATTTAAGCAATTCAAATTAATAATATTTTTATTTTTAAAAAATCTTGTAAATTCAATTACAAATGTTCGACTACATTTTGTGATATTTTCTGAATGCAATTTCATTATTTCCTTATCAAATTGAAATATGTGTCATTTAGCAATTATAAAAATTTTCACATACAATAATAACAACTTATTAGTGAAAAAAAATCCAACTTATTAGAGAAAAAAGTCCAACACCGTACAATTTTAATTAAGTGCTTAAACTACCAAGATATAAAATTATGTCTGATAAAAGAAAGATTGTTATCATCTAATAGATGATAACAACACTGAATAAACTAAGAGTTATATCTGATAAAGATCAATAAATATCAAACAATTAATACACACGAAGACTATAAGCTAACTTCAACCTAGAATATTCTTAAATCTTAAAGTTTGTCATTCAGAGAATGTCTTCAACATTTGTCATCAAGAGGCACTAGTAGAAAAAAGGCTTTTTACGTCGTCAATATAATGTCAATTAAACCAAAAATCGACGTTGTCAAAAATACGGTAGCATTTTTATAAATAAATCAACATTCATAATGTCAATTAGACCAAAAACGACGTTGTGATGTGTACACAACGTCGGTTAAACAAAACAACCGTTATGGATATATTAGTAAAAAATAAAAATTCAAAATTTAAAAATTTTCAAATGGAAGGTGAGCACCACGTCGGTTAGGAGCTACAAACCGACGTGGTGTGTCCAACCATGACGTTGGTTTTGGGACTCTAATCGACGTCATGGTCACGCTGAGTAAATTGAGGAAAAAGTTGGGTCAAATTAGGGTTTGCACCCCGTCGGTTCTGGGCTTCTAACTGACGTGGTGGGCCATCATAATTAAAATTGGGGATTTCAGGCCATGCACCACATCGGTTAGAAGCCCAGAACTGATGTGGTGCTTCCAGCTTCACTGTTTTTACTTTTACACTTTGCCTCCCTCGCTCATTTTCACTCTTGTGCGCGCTGCTGCTTCACAATTCTCTCTCACTCACATTGCCTTTTTCTCTCTCACGCATTCTCTCTTGCATTTTGTCTCACTTTCTTGCTTATATTTTCACTGGTACGTGGTGTTCTCCCTCGCGTGTTGTTCTCCTCCATCTCTCATTGTCTTTTGTGGTTTCATTAACTCCATTTTTGCATTTTTTGGTTTTGATAGATTTCGTTTGGGTGATTTCCGTTCACTGGTTTTGTTCTCACTATCTACAAGAGGTATGTTTTCTTATCTTTATATGCTTAGAATGCTTTTTGGATGTTTGTATCATAGATTTAGGGTTTCAAAATTTTTTGGACGAAAAAACTTCAAATGGTCATAGCTTTTGATAGAAAGCTCGGATTGAGACGCTCAAAAAATGAAAGTTTCTTGAAATTGTGTAATGAAGCTCCTCGGCCATTCCCAACGGGGATTCGACAAATTCATTTTTTCCAAAATTCCATTGTTTACCCTATTTTTTTTAATTTTTTTGTATTTTTTTCAAGTTTTTAGATTTTAGCCTACTATTTCATCTATTTATACTTGTCAAAAAGTTCTGGAAATTGTTGTGGTTGTTATTTGTATGTATTGGAGATTTATCAAAGCGATTCTGGAAAATTCTGATTTTTTTATTCTGATTTTTTTTAAAAACAACCCTATTACGTATGTTGTGGGGCTTACAATTGATGTCATAGAGTGAAACACCACGTCGGTTTCCTGGTCTTAACCGACGTGGTGATGATCTTCACCACGTTGATTGTTTAACCGACGTCATTTTCAGCGTCTCCTGGGTCAACGTCGGTTCGGGACCTAACGATAAAGGCCATTTTTAGTAGTGAGGGATCATACCATATTATGAAATAAAAAAATGAACAAAAGATATGAGAATGAAAATATTCTCTTTGCTTTTCTATATCTTGATCAAAAGTAAATGACTGAATATATAACCATAATGTACCCATTCTAGGTATAGCTAAAGAAAGAAAATAAATAAAAACATTACCACTTGATACTGTCATAAAACATAAAATAAACATAATTGATGATAATTTGATTTTTGTCATGAAGACAAAATCAAATAATTAATATTTGTTTCATTCTAACAATTTGATCCAGTCATAAAGATAAAATCACAGAATTGATCTTAGTTTCCTTCTAGAAGTCTTTATCCATATCCATATCCATATCCTCTGAAAACCCCCGCTCCCCCTGCTCTCCCCGCTCCGCAAGCTGGGGAGCAAATATTGATTATACCCCAGCTTGGAATAAATATTCTTGAAAGACTGAGGATCTAAGGCTTTGGTATAAATGCTTGCTAGTTGCTCTATGGTGGAAATGGGAAGCAAATGGATGAGACCCTTCTTCAATTTTTCTCTAACAATGTGACAATCTATTTCTATATGTTTCGTATGCTCATGAAACACTGAATTTGCTGCAATGTATCTTGTTGAGTCATTGTCACAATATAAAAGAGATGGTTGCTCAAAACGAACTTTCAAATCTTGAAAGAGATAAATCAGTCATTGAATTTCACATGTAACAGTGGTCATTGCCCTGTATTCAACTTCACAGGAACTCTTTGATATTGCTCCTTGCTTCTTTGATTTCCAAGATATAAAGGATTTTTCAAGATACGCATTAAAACGAATCACTAATTGTCTTGAATCACTACAGGTGCCCCAATCACTATCACAAAAGGCTTTTAGATAGGCAAAACTGCTGGAAGAGAAAAATAAGCCAAGACTTGGAACTCCTTTAATATATTTGAAAATTCTAATTGCTGCATTATAGTGAGCAATTCTAGGCTTATCAAGAAATTGAGAAAGTTGTTGAATAGAAAATGTTATGTCAGGATAGGTATTAGTGAGATACATAAGTTTTCCAATCAACGTTCTATAGGCATGAACATCAGTGATAGGCACACTTCCAATAGAAGACAATTTAACAAGATTATCCATAGGAGTGACTGCAGGTTTGCAGGCTAAAAGACCTACATTTGTTAACAATTTCAATGCATAGTTCCTTTTATTCATTATTATCCCTTTCTTACTTCTTGCCACTTCAAAACCAAGAAAATACCTTAAATCACCAAGATCCTTGATCTCAAATTTCTTATTCAAAGCTTATTTGACTCGCACAATCTCTTCTTTTTCATTTCCTGCCAAAATTAGATCATGCACATACACCAATAATGTTGTAAAAGATCCGTCAGAAGAATTAATAAATAAGGAATAATCATTCATAGATTGAGTATATCTTGCAGACATAAAAAAGGATGACAATTTAGCAAACCACTCCCTGCTAGCTTGCTTAAGACCATATAAAGCTTTTTTTAATTTACAAACTTGTCCTGGTTGAATAGAAGTCAATCTAGGAGGAGCAACCATGTATACATCTTCTTTCAACTCTCCATGTAAGAAGGTATTATTTATGTCTAATTGTTTCAACTCCCAGTTATATATAGAAGCTAGAGAAAGAAACAACCTTATAGTGGTCATCTTTGCTACTGGAGAAAAAAGTTTCAAGGTAGTAAATGCTATCTGTTTGTATGTATCCCTTCTCCACTAATCTTGCTTTATGTCTTTCAACAGTCCCATCAGCATTATACTTTATTTTGAATACCCATTAGTTGCCCTGTGGTGGAAATGGGAAGCAAATGGATGAGACCCTTCTTCAATTTTTCTCTAACAATGTGACTATCGATTTCTATATGTTTCGTATGCTCATGAAACACTGGATTTGCTGCAATGTACCTTGTTGAGTCATTGTCACAATATAAAAGAGATGGTTGCTTAAAAGGAACTTTAAAATGTTGAAGAAGATAGACTAACCATTGAATTTCATATGTAACAGTGGCCATTGCCCTGTATTCAACTTCACAAGAACTCTTTGATATTGTTCCTTACTTCTTTGATTTTCAGGATATAAAGGAATTTTCAAGATACACACTAAAACCAATCACTGATTGTCTTGAATCACTACAGATGCCCCAATCACTATCACAAAAGGCTTTTAGATGGGCAAAACTACTGGAAGTGAAAAATAAGCCAAGACTTGGAGCTCCTTTAATATATTTGAGAATTCTAATTGTTGCATTATAATGAGCAATTGTAGGCTTCTCAAGAAACTGAGAAAGTTGTTGAACAGAAAATGTTAAGTCATATTGGGTATTAGTGAGATACATAAGTCTTCCAATCAACCTTTTATAGGCATGAACATTAGTAAAAGGCACACTTCCAATAGAAGACAATTTAACAAGATTATCCATAGGAGTGACTACAGGTTTGCAGGCTAAAAGGCCTACATTTGTTAACAATTTCAATGCATAGTTCCTTTTATTCATTATTATCCCTTTCTTACTTCTTGCCACTTCAAAACCAAGAAAATATCTTAAATCACCAAGATCCTTGATCTTGAATTTCTTATTCAAAGCTTCTTTGACTTGGACAATCTCTTCTTCTTCATTTCTTGCCAAAATTATATCATCCACATACACCAATAATACTGTAAAAGATCCTTCAGAAGAATTAATAAATAAGGAATAATCATTCATAGATTGAGTATATCCTGCAGAAATAAAAAGGATGACAATTTAGCAAACCACTCCCTGTTAGCTTACTTAAGACCATATAAAGCCTTTTTTAATTTACAAACTTGTCCTGGTTGAATAGAAATCAATCCAGGAGGAGCAACCATGTATACATCTTCTTTCAACTCTCCATGTAAGAAGTTATTATTTATGTCTAACTGTTTCAACTCCCAGTTATATATAGAAGCTAGAGAAAGAAACAACCTTATAGTGGTCATCTTTTGTACTGGAGAAAAAAGTTTCAAGGTAGTCAACGCCCTTTATTTGTGTTTATCCCTTCGCCACTAATCTTGCTTTATATCTTTCAACAGTTCCATCAACATTATACTTTATTTTGAATACTAATTTGCAACCTATGGCAATTTTGTTCTTAGGAAGGAGAACGATCTCCCATGTTTGATTTGACTCCAAAGTAGATATCTCACACTATATAGCCTTTCTCCAACAGTCATATTTCACAGCTTCAGAATAAGTGTTTGACTCAACATGTGAAGAAATAGACATAATAAAAGATTTATAAGAAGGTGATAATTTATTATAAGACAAAACAAAATTCAAAGGATATTTAACTCTAGAAGATGTATTGGAAACATTGAGATTACAATGATAATCCTTTAGATACTCAGGTGGTTTTTTTGTTCTGGTACTCATTCGAATTGACTGTGTTGTTTCATAATTTTCATTGAGGTTTTGGTCTCTATGGGAACAAACTTCTTCGAGGATAGAAATGTCTGATTCATGGTCATTATTAACATTATTTTTAATAATATCACAGGATGCAAAAATGACTCGTGATGACTCACTCAAAATAGGTTGATCTTCTATATAAACATTTTGATCGTGAGTGTTTGGACTGTTAGTTTCATTGCTAGTACCTTCAACCCTTTGATATGGAAAAACATGTTCATAGAAGACAACATCCTTAGACACAAAAATTTCTCTTGATTAAATATTTAACAAAATATATCCTTTTATCCCCTTTTAAAACCAATAAAAATATATTTTGATGTCCTTAGGTCAAATTTACCTCTATTTGTTGACAAAGTGCTAGCATAACATAAAGATCCAAACACCTTTAATTAATTAAAATTTGGTGGAGTTTTGTAAAGCATTTCGTAAGGAGAAGATGTGAGAAGCATGTTTATAATATGCACAACATGTGTCACAAAATATTACCAATAAATTTTGGGTAAATGAGATTGTATCATGAGAGCTCTTGGTACATTTAATAAATGACCATGTTTTCTTTTAACTATATTATTTTGTTGTTGAGTATTGACACATGAAGTTTGATGTATTATTCATTTATTGATAAAAAAAATTAGTCATGAAAAATTCAGTTCAATTATCACTTCTGATTACTTTTATTGCTGTCTCAAATTGTGTTTGAATAAAAACAACAAAATTTTCTAAAATCTCAACAACTTCAGATTTTTGTTTTAAAGGAAAAATCCATGTGTACCTTGAATAATCATCAACTATGGTCAAGAAATATTTATGACCATGAATTGAGGATAATGAGTATGGTCCCCACACATTAACATGAATCAAATCAAAATATTTTTTAGATTTAGATGCACTAAGAGGAAAAGAGATGTCTTTTTTGCTTTGCAAAACGACAAATATCAGAAATAAAAGATTTGTTATATTTAACAAAAGGAAATTTATTTTTGATAACATCTATAGATTTGTTTGAAACATGTCCTAACCAAAAATTCCAAAGGGTTTCGAGATCACTAGCAGTAAAATTGACAGTATTGGTGATATGTGGAGATTTGACAGGTTTGATTTGAAGCTTTTGATAAGAAGGGACCCTAAGTATATAAAGTCTATCTTTTATCTGAGCTGATCCAATTACTTTCAAGGAGTTTTTTTTTCTTAATGTGATAACCATTAGAATAAAAAATAATCATACAAGACAACATATCAATTAACTTTGCCACTGAAAGAATATTAAAAGTGAAGTTAGGAATATACAAAACATTATCTAGGACATGATCTTGATTGATAAAAACACTTCTAGAATAGTTTGCAATGACTTGATTTCCATTTGGTAATTTGACAAAGATAGGATTAATTTGACGACATGAAGTGAAATGAGTCAAGGATGAACAAATATGATTAGTAGCACCACTATGAAGAATCTAAAAACTAAAGGACGAGAGAAATTTATTACCAGTGTATGTTGTTGTGTTGGAAGAAATGACAGAGATTTGATTAGAGGTACTTTCACTGGATTTAGACTGTTGTAGAAGAGCTAATAAGTTTGATATTGCTCAGGAGTAAAACCAATTTGCTAAGAATGTACCTCTGACCTTAAACTTTCATGATTTTGTTAGTTATTATTATAGTCTGCTTTACGATTTTTAAACTTGAACTGAGGTGGAAAACCATGTTTTCTATAGCATGTATCAATCACATGTCCTATCTTTCCACAATGACTGCAAACTTTAGAAGTATATTGTCTTCCATAAGTACCAAAAATTTGTCTCTCTTGTTGTGTATCAATGTTGTTGAAAAGTAACATGATAAGGTGATCTAAAATCTTGTGAGGGATCAACAATTTCGGCCATGATAAATGTACCAACCAAAGCTCTCAAATTAAAGCTCTGATACCATATTATGAAAATAAAGAGATGAACAAAAATGAACAAAGGATACGAGAATGAAAATATTCTTTCTATTTTTCTATATCTTGATCAAAAGTAAAGGATTGAATATATACAAATAATGTACCCATTCTAGGTATAGCTAATGAAAGAAAATAAATAAAAATATTACTACTTGATACTGTCATAAAACATAAAATAAACAAAATTGATGATAATTTGATTTTTGTCATAAAGACAAAATCAAATAATTAATATTTGTTTTCTTCTAAACAATTTGATCTTGTCATAAAGACAAAATTACAAAATTGATATCAGTTTCCTTATAGAAGTCTTGTATCCATATTCGTATCCATATCCTCTAAAATACCAAAACAAAGCGTCATTCAAATATCTCTTGGGATTCGAGCAAAAGGTGCAACATTTGCCAACTCTCCTGACATAAGTTATTTTCTAACCCAACTATGTGTCTTTTACGATGTGCAGTTTTACCATTGTTTCCTGTAAAAGATTTTGCTACAAAGGGATTGTGTGAAGAAGATAAGAGAAATTAATTTTCCGTGCAATACATTTAATATTTCTCAATTTTTAAAACTCATTAGATGATAGCAGTAAAAGAAGAAGATAATAAGTGAGTTCAAAGCTACTGTGTTTAACCATATAAGGATTTTCCAAGCTTATTTTTGACTCGTTTTGATTTGTCTAATCTTGTCTTAACTTCTAATTAATTATTTTCAAAACAAAATCAAAGGATTAATGATGATTTATGTGAATTAAAATTTAACCCATAAGAACAACGCTTTCAAATCGAGAATAGGTTTTTGAATTTATCTTTCACAATTTCTATATATAACTCTTATTTAATTGGATATCAAATTAAATATTTTATCTGTTCTAATGACTGATTAATTATGCATATACATTTGGATACAATTGGAATCATGCCCTATTAGGTTTTCACTATAACTTTTTTCTACTTCAAAATTACGAAATTCTATTAAATTGGAAGATTTTATATTGGCTCTGAATTGATTCTTTATCTTAATTGCTTTCAAATTTCGAATTGAAATTAACATGCTTAGTAATTAATTGATTTATAAATTAGACGATAAACACGCCAATGTTCATATTTTCTCTTTAGAAGGTCCTCAAGCTCAACGTTCTACTCTTATTTGCTTGTGGAAATTATTTGAAATGATTATGTGCTTTAAATTCAAGATACTCTAATGTTTTAAAAATGTTTCCTTTGCAAAATCAATCAATCTTTATACAAAATTAAGTTAAGGTTAGAAACTTCCTTATAGAGAGTCTAATGGCAATGAGACGAAGCATGAGCACCTGCTACATCTTAAACTGATTCTTTGGACTTCAAACGGTCAAATTTCACAAAGCTATATTTGTTTACTCTTTCATGTTTACTCTTACATTAAACAAGAATATAGTTTTGTTTACTCTTTCACAAGAGCTACATCCACTTTCTTTGCCAAAGATGCAAAGATTCCACTAAACACATTATACAATACAAAGCAACACCAAGAATCACTCTTGCACCCTATAAGAATGAAACCTACATTGTGCAACATCCTGTGAAAGAGTAAACAAGAATAAAATTTTGCAAAGTTTATGTCAAATCATTTGTGAAAGAGTAAACAAGAATAAAATTTGTGTGTGCAATCTTTCTAATCCTTATTCTCTTATTGCTTTTTGAATTTTGCATAAATTGAGAATTAATCAAAATTTTGTTAAACTGAATTTGAAGGATAATTGATTGCTTTTCTAGAGTTTTGGTAATAAGGAAAATTGTAATTCATTGAAGTGAAAATTTAATCAAGTGAACTTTAGCTAATATGATCAATCAAGAAATTAAACAAACTCTTTGTTTGATTTGATTGATTATTTTTCGGCCACTTGTCAACCAGAAATTGCAATTCATTATTTTAGTGAAAATTTTCATTCTTTAAATATTCATTTGCGAAAATCTACTATAGTTCAATTCTCTCATCCTCTTGAACTCAGCCTAAAGTGTTTTACATTTCTTGCAGTGATTTGAGTTCAGATTCCATTCAACACCCCATTTTGGAGTTAGTTATTCCTGCAGTTGGTATTAGAGTTAACTTCAGGGGTTAGTTCTCTATCAGGTCTTTAGGCATAATCCTATAGAACTCAATGGAAGTAGATAGACGAGTTATTAATTGTGCACCAATGTGTAAGGGTAAAAAATATGAGATGTGGAAAATGAGGATAATTGTCTTCTTCGAATATAGTGGCATTGAGTTTATTGATATCATACAACATGGTATACCAACTTTGTTTGATGCTTTTGAATCCATGAATGATGAAAAGAAGTACATGTTTCTATTGAATGTCAAAGCTAGGCATATTCTGATGTGTGCTTTATCAGAAGAGGAGATGTCTAAGGTGTAGAAAATGGGTTTAGGCTGAGTTTAAGAGGGGGGTGAATTGAACTATTGAAAACTTTTCGCAAATACTGAAAAGTATAAAAGATTTGAATGAAGGTTCTTTATTAATTCACTTATCAATAAAATTCAGACTTACACAACAGGAATCAGTATGTCAAGAAACAAATCTAATCAATTACACAAATTTATTATGAACCGAAGTAGCACAATACACTATACTGAAGTCTCAGAATCTTGAAATCAAGTTCAGTGAACTAAGACAAGCAGTTACTGCAATTGATCAAGATAATATCAGAACCAGAAGCGGAAGCAATTTACTTAGTTAAAATGAATAACAAAATCAACTCAGAAATAATCAGATAAAGAACACTCTAAGAAATCGCAATTTATTTCAAGAAGGAATGTTATCCAAATGTTCTTTTGTTTGATAATGTTTTATGAACCAGTTAAAGTGTTAATTCAATTATTAATACAATCAGTCAATTAACCAGATGAAATAACAGGTTCAGACAAACAAAGATTATTAGATGAATTAACAAACAATAGTCACGAAGAACAATTTATTGATCGAGCGAAAATGGAAAACCAAATGCGTTCAAGAAGAGAGAAAGAAAGATCAAGAACACAAGATTTTATCCTGGTTCACCCTTCCTCAAGGGCTACGTCCAGTCCGTCGCAAACTAGCAAAGATTTCCACTAAAAACTCACCAAGATCAGTTTTACACAATACAATACTACTCCCCGCAGTACACATACTGCTTCCCGCAGCACACGCACTACTGAAAGTGAGCAACCGTGATTGCAAAATTCAATTTGTTGAAACCGAAAAACAACTTATTGATTTTCTCACAAAACCCTTAGCAAGAGATAGATTCAATATTTTGAGAACTGAACTTGGTATTTTGGATGCTTTAAATGTCTTCTACTAAATGAGCTTATAATGTTATTAGGTAGAATATTTTCAATTGATTTTTTTAAAAGCAATGAGTTGAAAAATCTGGTGTTTATGTTTTTTATTTAATAATTTCTCAAACATAGTGGATTGAAAATTCGGTGTTCATTTTAAATTGATTGATTTTTAAAAAAAAAAAGTGGGTTGAAAATCTGATGCATTATGGTTAATTGATTGATTCCAAAAACTAGCTGATTAAAAATCTGATATATATTGTTTTAATCAATTGTTTTTCGAAAACAACCGATTAATTTTACTTATAGTTTCTCTAGTTTATTTTTTTCTATGCAAATTTAATTGGCTAAATAGTGTATTAAGTGTGCAGGAGCTACCCAATGGGTTTCCACATGTTTCAATGAGATGAAACCCGTGTCAACACATTAAACCAAGCATTTTTATTTTTTCTATGCAAATTTAATTGGCTAAACATTGTATTAAGTGTGTAGGAACTTCCTAACGGGTCATGTTTCAATGAGCTGAAACCCATGACAACACATTAAACCAAGAAGTTTATTTTTTCTATGCAAATTTAATTGGCTAAACATTGTAGTAAGTGTGCAGGAGCTTCCTAACGGGTTTCCACATATTTCAATGAGCTGAAACCCATGACAACACATTATTAAACCAAGCAATTGCACAACTAGTTTGTACTTCACTGCATCAACTGTATGAACCTTGGTCAAAAAGCAATTTTATTGGTTTGACTGGACCAATTAACAAGATGTTTTGAAAGTGTTCAAACTTTGGCCGCAGAGGCTGCCTAGCTAGTTCAAACTTTAACTGAATGAATCTTTGAATTGTTATATTATAACTGTGCCAACTGCATATTAAGCATATTGCATTGATTTTTCCTTTAAAAACATAATTTATTTTTCATGTGTTGCACCTCACTTGTCATTTGCATAAGCATTGTGCATCTAGTTCCTCCTCCTCCACAGTTCTAAGCTACTAAACATTTGAGCAAACCATCATGTCTTCATCCAAATCACCAAACAAGAGAGCTAGAGCTAGTTCTTCCTCACAAGTTGAAGAATTGGCCACTTAGAAAAGTGGTTTTCAAGAGACCAAAACCAGATGTTGTCCTACCTCCACGAGTTCAATAGGAAGATCATCATTGGCCCAAAAATTCATCAAACTTGACTGGCCAAAGGAAGAGCAACTTAATGAGGTGAAGAAGCCAGTCAACTACCAGAAATTGAAAAAGTTCTTGGCATTTTTTGGAACTATTTATCCAGACTTGACCCGAGTATTCTACACCAACGTTTCACAACTCCAGCTGTATGGTATGCAGTTGTAGGACTGAAATACGAAGACTTGAAGGTCACCAAGGGACCAATTGAAGACTTCAACAAGATCGAATTCTATAAGACTTGTTTGAGAAATATGAATGCATAAATGAAGAGCTTTAGTGTTGGGAAGCTTACCATGAACCCACGGATTCTAGCTTTTATCATTATGTGGATACTTACTCCTAAAGGCAGCAACCATGACGTGTTGACTAAAGAATACCTACTGTTAATGTACTGCTTTATGAAGAAAATACCTGGGTATATAGTTGTTATTTTGCATTGTTCTGAGTTTGATCTATGTGTTTGTTCCGAGTTTAAGATTGTACTTGATTGTACTAGATGATGATGTAATGTTCTCAAATTTATTAATGAAATCATCTTATTCTCATTCTAAATTGCAATATGAATCTATTGGAAACTGCAAAATGATTGACTCGTGGGCTTTAAGTATTGAATGTACCATTCAGGGGGTATATAACTATGGGGGAGAAAAGGTTAAGTAAATATGTTGTTTATTGACATGGTAAGAAAAGTCAATCAATTTATTTTTCAATTTAATCGATTGATTTTTTGGTAAGCCTACAATTGCAAGAATTTCAATCAATTTACTTGAAATACAATTAGAGTCTATTATCACTTGAGTTTGTATTTTGCAGACTTAACTGAAGAAACCCATAGTCGCCACATGTGTTGCGTACATATGTAGCGACATTCTTCCTTTCAGAAAGCATTTTATCCTTTCTCTTGAATTTTCTTTCTCTAAAACTATCATTGTATTTGTTTTGGGGTCGCCTCTCTATTACCCTCATGTGCTTCATCACTTATTCTGCCTCGATGTGAGTAGTAGCTCTCCAGCATACTTCAGTCATGGACTTGGCCTTTTCTCGAAGAAGTGACTCATGAATGGGTTGGCTTGGAGACCTTTTATGAAAACGCCAACAAACATCTCTTCATTTAGGAGATTAAGCTTCACAATGACATTGCAAAAGCGATTAAGATAATCCTTCAATAGTTCTGTTTCTTGTTATCGTATATCAAACAAGTCAGCCAAATTTGGTGGTTTGACTTTATTGGCAGTGAATTATTGTACGAACATCTATTGAAAAGGTGTGTAACGAATCAATGGTGCCATCAGGCATTCCACTGAACCAAGTTCTAATGAAAGTGCTAACAAACATCTTGCACCGAACCACATTTAATCCTCCTCAAATAGGCATTTGGGCCCTAAATGCTTTCAGATGACATTCAAGATCTCTTGCTCCCGAGAATGGTACCATCTTCGACACCATGTAGTGATGAGGGACTTATTCTCCATTATCGCCTAGGTAGCGCCTGGTAGAAGGTTGTGGACCGTTCAGCATTTGATTCGAGCGTAATACTCCAGGTGTGGCCTTTGCAATCTGATTCCTCAAAGCTTGTCGTAATTCTTCTTCATTCACCTTTTTTGATTCGAGCATAATGCTCCAAGTGTAGCCTTTACAATCTGATTCCTCAAAGCTTGTCGTAATTCTTCATTTACCTTTTGTAATTCTTCGAGAGCTTTGAGGGTTTGCTCTAATTGATGATGAGCTTCCTCTTCCTCTTCCCACAATCATTCTTGTTTTACATGAGCCTCTTCTCTTTGATGTTCCCTTTCAACTTACAATTCTTTTGCTTTTTTTTTTCTCTAATTTGTTCATTGCTACATTATGATTCCTGCATTGAGAATTTGTTGTAAGGTTAAGGTATAAGTTATCTATGATTTCTATTTTTTTTTTTTTTTTTTTTTTTTTTCTCTTTGGATAGTTTCTATGCAAAACATATTTGTAGGAGCAAGAACACTTTACTTTCTCACAATAAGCACCAATTTGTTTTAGTTACTGAAGTTTTTGATCATTCTAAACTAGTCCAAATATTTTAGTCCCTTTCATTTGATAAGCTTCTTTAATTTATTTTTCTTTTTTCTTATTTCTCATAAGACATGATTCCGATACATAAAGTTGAAAAATCGTATTTCAGTATTTTACCTACTTTAACCTACACTTTAATATTGATTATCCAAAATATTTGATTCATTATTATCACTGATAAAACCTGCTTTTTAAAACTGAGAATAAACAACTAAATAATAAACTTTTACTATTTACCGTTCATTTATAAACACAAAACCTTTTAGCTTTTCTACTAACGACACCCATATAAACCTAACAACACCCACATGAACCTAACACGCACTTGAACCTAAGACAGATCGATTTTAAATATTCATACAATCCAATATATATATATATATATATATATATATATATATATATATATATCTTAATTTGTCCACTTCAAATATGTATAAATTATATTCCAAACTATACATATTTAAATATTTCAAATGTTTTAAATTATACATCTAAAATATATATTTCTAGTCCAGATTATATTTAACAGTCCATATTTCTTTTTCAAAGTAAAATCTAAAATACAAAATAAAAGTTTCGGACAAAATTTATACAGAACTTCAAATTTTATAAGGATGCAAAGATAGATCAGTGCTGAGTGAATTGCCCAAAATCAGTGAAAGAAAGAGATGCAGGAAAAATGCGTCTATTTTGAATTTTGAAACGGACATACTACAACAATGAAACCAACACGGTTTTATAACGGATACAAATCGGCCCAAAAAAGTGCTCAAAAGTGTTGGCACTACGGGCTCAGCATTTTTCCATTTAAGATGTTTTGGCAATTTCTTCATGCAGTCTATCAATCAACTTGGACTTATATGAAATCTTCTAGAATTAGATATTCTAAAATTTAATTAAAACACAAAATTCAACTTTCCAAATTTAAAATTCCAGAACCTATTTCAAAAATAAGCTTATTCTGAAATAACTTTGCAGAAGGGTAAACCAGAAATAGGTTGCAGATTTCTAAATCCAGACACATTCCACAGTTCTAAATCCGAAAACTTTCTAGTTATAGTTTAATTCTTTCAGCTGATGGTGCAGGTTAAATAATATATATGCTGCAGAAAGCAATTGTCAATTATTTTAATATTACTAAATAGACAATATTGCAACTGTTCCCTACTAAGCATTTCATTTGTTAAAACTTTCAACAAATATCTGCTTGACTGGAGAAAAAGGGTGAAAAGCAAGAATATTATATAAAATAAAATCTGGAACTAATTAGCAAAAATTTTTATTAATAACTTCAAAAAATTTAGGAATGGGACGGTAGGTGCATCACTATAAGGTTCATCAGACTAATACATTTATCCACTACAGGACTCGTTGCTACAGATAAAATGGCTTCCAAATTCTGCATTTGTCCGAGAAAAAAAAAATTGTTCTCGCTGAACTTCCCGGTTGCTCTCTACAGACCATATCCTGGACAAAACAAATCCAAGGTCAGATGTACACGCAAGATGATCGAAATCTAGACTCTAGTCATGAAAACATCGGAATTTCAGATTCCTCGTCTGATTGGAGATACATGCTAGTCCAAATGCACCATAGTATACAAATAGACATACTCAGTTTGAAACTACATACCTGAACCGTCCATGGGGTTTCCAGCAGGTATGGCGGGCTCAGGTTCCTTTATCTCAACAACCACGCAATCTGACATTAAGAAGGTCTTGGCAACAGAGGCAGCATGTTCCAAGCAACATCTGACTACCTGTAGAATTCATAGTTGTTGGATGCTTGAGAATTCATAGTTTCAAATCACAAATATCATTATTATATAGACGACGATTACAGAAACATGTGACATGGGCCTTCTTCAGGTTCAGAAAGGATACGATGCACTGAGGCAGGTCAAGATAGATACGAGAAAACATTAAGACGTATAGATCCAATTTTAATTTATGATAAACAAATATAAACTTGACAGAGATATTTGGAAGTGGCCACGCTTCCTAAAAACATAGTCTTTCAGTCACTATAGTAGGAACTACACAGCCATTCACCCAGATTGGAAGAAAAACGGCTAATGCTCCCCCCAACCAAAAAATTCAAACTTCCGGTTTTACTTTAAACTACAACTGGTATTTGGGAGGAGAGATACATTGGGATTCCTATAAGATAACCCACGTATGAAACACTTAAGTATTTCAAAGGTCAGGTTTAGCACGAACAAGAAAAAAAAAATAAAAAAAAAAAAAAAAAAAAAAAAAAAAAAAAAAAAAAAAAAACACAAGTCCTTAAGACAGTTCATGTCAATTAGTCATGTCAGACAGTTAATGTAATCATACTAAAACAACCCAAATCACCAGTTCAAGTGAGACATTAGTCAGTAATTTAGACCTGCAATACAAATTGCTTGCAATCTGACACGGAAGTAAATTAAAAACTAAGGATACTCAAACACCAAATCACCTTTGTTGGGTCAATGATCCCAGCAGACATCAAATCTTCATAGTTCCCGGTGGCAGCATTATATCCATATCTTGGATTGTCGCTGGACAATACCTAAACCACAAAAGTCACATCATCGACATTGATAGAGAAAGAGAAAGAAATTGTAAATGGAGCAAATATTAGTACCTTCTCACTGACAACACTACCATTGACACCAGCATTCTTGGCAATTAATTTCAGAGGGTAACTAAGAGCTCTTTTTACAATATCAGCTCCAACCTGCAACAGTTAAATACAATTTATAGCCTTATCAAAGAGCATTTCCCAGCACCCAAACAAAAATATCACCATATTCACGAAACGAGTATTCTCTCTATCAAATAAACGACTCACTTTTTCTTCATCATTGTCAAGACTATCCCTGATTGCATCCACCTTTGATGCGAGTCTCAGCAGAGTGCAGCCACCTCCAACTACAATACCTTCCTCTACAGCTGCCTGAAAGTCAACACATTATTTAGCTTACAGAAAAGGAATCCAAAAAGATCTAACTGTTTTGGGAAAGAAAAGCACACCTTTGTAGCATTAAGAGCATCTTCAACTCTCAATTTCTTTTCCTTGAGCTCTGTTTCAGTCTGTGCGCCAACCTACACACATGTACAAAATTTCCCTAGTTGATATACCTTTAAGAGTACCGAACTAGAAATATAAACACATTTTAGTGAGTCTATTACCTGTATCACAGCCACCCCACCAGACAATTTAGCAATTCTCTCATTCAGCTTCTCTCTCTCGTAATCTTGCTCTGCAACCTGTAATGTAAATAAACTCATTGTTAGAACATGAAGAATGATGCTTTTACGTACTATCTCATTAGCGCAAAATTTCACCTAGTGCATGTTTGCATACACAAATGGGTAGACATAAATATAAATAGCTATATGTCTTTATATCAATCATTTTAGACAGTACAAAATATTTCTCCCACTTTAAAAATGTATCGTTAGTCTTGTTTTCAGTGAAATATCTTCAGGAGACCCCTACACATGCCACGTTTGCATGTGCAAACATTTTAGTGGAGAGAGGAAGTGAGCGGGAAGAAGAAAGACCTCAATTAGGTTTTTAATTTGTGCAACTCTCTTGTTTACTGCCTCCTGGGTACTTCCATCCCCAACAATTGTTGTTGTATCCTTGGTGAGTACCACCTTGGACGCATATCCGAGAACCTCTTTCCCAGCTTTGTCCAAAGTAAGGCCAACCTCTTCTCTGATTACAGTACCTGTTAAGCAATTAAGAAAATACATATTCTTATCAACATCTGGAAGCAAAAAAAGATGGAAAAAAAGCATATATACACTGCCAGAAAGACATGAAAATCCTAAATTTCAAGACCTCCAGTCAAGATTGCAATATCATCAAGGTACTGGCTCTTGCGTTCACCAAACCCAGGGGCCTTAAGCGCTGCAATCTTCAGTGATCCTCTAAGTCTGTTCACCACAAGGGTTGCTAGAGCTTCCTGTTCAATATCCTCTGCAATAATCAATATAGGATATCCACTTCTAATTGCATCCTCCAGTATGTTGAAAAGATCCCTAGCATTGGTTATCTTTTTGTCAACCAACAGCAACTGCACAACACATTACAAAATTATAACTACACAGAATGTCAAAATAAAAACAAGTTACAAGGAGCACAGACAAATGTCACACCTTACAGTTCTCATACTCAACAGACATTTTCTCACTGTCAGTAACGAAGTATGGAGAAATATAGCCACGGTCAAACTGCATTCCCTCGACGACATATAAACTGTTATCGGCACTCTTTCCCTCTTCAAGGGTCACAACACCCTTTCTACCAACCTTACTCAATGCTTCAGCTATCATATTTCCTACTTCATAATTGTTCCCAGCACTAACAGCTGCCACATCTGCCAACTCGTTATCTTCAACCTGAAATCCACCCAACCACAACCTTATCAAGTCTCAACCAAAAAACCAGATGAGCAAACACTAAATATACTAACAAAAGGGAAATTTACAGTAATCCACACACAAGAACGTTTGGTATTCGATACTAAGTGGATAAACATATCACCTCTTTTGACATCTTTTTAAGTTCAGACACCAGAGCCTTGGCTGTCTTCTCAATGCCACGAGTGATGAGCACAGGGTTGGCACCGGCAGCTACAACCTAAGAAAATTGATACAAAATGACGCTTATTTACATGGTAATAACCAAAACCAAAAACCAAGTAGCTATCACTCTATATTTTCAGTAAAACAACAAACAAACCTACCTTAACACCTTCCGCGATAAGGCCTTGAGCTAGAACAACAGATGTAGTGGTTCCGTCACCAGCCAAATCATTGGTCTTGGCAGCAGCTTGTCTCACCAGCTTGGCACCAATATTCTCAACGGGATCCTCCAACTCAACCTTTCCAAAACCAAATTCAGCAAAACATCAATAGAAACACAAACGACTAGCCACTTAAACGCGAAATTCAAATAAAATTCCATCCGCCTGAATAAATTAAAACATATTCAAAAAGAGAAATAAACATACTTGATAAAAGAAACTCAAAAGAACCCACCTCTTTGGCGACAGTGACACCGTCGTTAACGATTTTCGGCGAACCATACTTGCTCTCGAGAACAACATTCCTTCCCTTGGGACCAAGCGTGACCCCAACCAGATCCGCGAGTTTGTTCACACCGCTCTGCGAAACAAAACAAAACGTCAGTAACCGTATAACCTGAAAACGTGCGTTTCGAAGCAGAGTACAGTCCATCTACCTGGAGCTTCTTGATTGCGGTGCCGTCCTTATTGAAGTGCAGCTCCTTGGCCATGGCAGAGACCCTGGCGTTGCGGCTTCTTCTGGCGAGAACGACGCCATTAGATTGACGGCGGGAGCCGGAGAAGGGGAAGGAGGAGATGGCGGCGGAGGAGGAGAGCTTGTAGGAGGACATTGCGGAGAAGGTGGAAGCCATTGCTAGGGTTTAAGGAGGGTTGAGGAGTGTTGTTGCGGATAACGTGAACGGCTTTGGAGTGTTGAGGGAATAGAAATGGGTAAGAGATTAGGTTTTATTATTACAACGCAAGAAGGTGACGAGGGATTTGGTCTTGAAGGTTCTGTTTCATCTGGACCGTTCGATTTTCAAGGGGACTTTGCTCTTGTCGTACACTGGAATGCTCTAGAACTTTTGAGTTCTTTTGAATTCTGTTAAGGTTGGGCAGTGGTGGTTAGGAAAATGAACTGCCACATGGGGAAGTAAGATTGGCAATTTTCTTTTTTAAGAATGTAGAAGAAGTATACTCTATTAACACTTTTCTAAAAATATTACTTTAATGTTTAGAATTAATGAAAATTTATAATTATGACTGTGCCTGGTTTTCGCTAATAGGAATAAAAAGGCTAGTTTAATGTGTTTAAAATGTAAGTTTCCTATAAATTAGCTTAGTTGATTTAAAACGTGAATGTGTCCGCTTATATATTAAGTGGGACTGAATTACCTATCTTATAACGTTGTTTGATTTTTTTTTTGTCCCAGTATGGAAGATTTCTCGTTTTCAAAAATTAAGAAAACACTTATGTAACGGTTACAACTATTTGATTGTTTTGTTTAAAAGAATCTTGAAATAATTTTTAGTATGCCTACTTTATTTTATACAAGCTAAATTGGGTTTAACTTCACGAAATCAATTTCCCTTAAAGTGATTAATGGATTTAGTTATTCATCAAGATTTTGTTTGCTTGACAACAAACATCATAACTTCTAAGTTAACAGCAAACAAGACCATTAAAATTTTATCACAAATTCACATGTTTGGACATGAAAAGTCAGAACTAAAAGTATATAATAATTATAAACATAATTATGAAAGACAGGTAAAATACATGAGAAAAAAAGTTCAATTATGTATAAGAAAAATTGAATTTTTTACAAAGTTGCATTGTCTGGAGCGATGACAAACGCAAGTTTTCAATATGGCAAATGATTTATTAAAAATATTTCTAAAAGCTTAGTGTTTAAAAAAAAAAAAAAAAACTCTTATCTTTTTGCTATTATATATGTAGTAAAGTGTATTTAAACATTTCTAAAAGCTTAGTGTTAATATCGTATAAACATTTATATGTTCTATGTTATAGGAAGTATCATTTTTATCATGTTTTGTGTGTAAAAAGCTATACAACCTAGGAAGATAACTACTCTGAGTTATCAATGATGTTGCGTGAAAAAAAAAACAATTAATGTTGTATAGCGTTATAAGTAAAAAGCTATTTAGAAACTAATTTTTAGCTATCATAAAATAGTTAAATAACTACAAAATAAAATTAATGATTGAATTTAGTGACCAAATATGTCAAGATAATTGTGTTGAATATTAGACGGTCCAAAGTCCCTTTAGAGGATCAAATCATGTGACAAAGTTTTGATGATAACAAAACTCAAATATATATTTATATTTGATGGTTTATATACATTGCGCAGTTAACATTATTATTAAAGGAGCAGACACATGGTCCATGAAAAGATAAGTTTTTTTACTAATTACTTTAATCTTATGTTATTGATTTGATTTAAATTAATTTTATAGCCTATTGTGTTTTAACATTCAAATTTGTTCATAATGGAAATTATTCAAATTATTAATGAGTACCTCAAATATAATTTCTCTATGTTATTTTAACTTATTTCCGATACATAATTAATCAAGTTTAATGCAGTATAAAAATTAGAGAAATATTTCCAATTTGAGTTTCATACATTAGAAAGTCAAGTTTAAGCATCCCAACGATTAGTTTCTAAAAAACTACATATATAGGAGAAATTCCAAGTTGAAGGACAAGAAGCCAAAAAGAGAAAAACATATACAATACATTGAAGAATTAGGGTATCTACTACTAAGTGTCTATTGTCAACCTGCTATTGAGAGGATTTAGATTTTTGGGTTGTGTGAAACCATTGTGAAATTCTTCACTGTTGTGAAGTAAACCCTTGTGAGCTTTCATTGTTCTCTCTTTTGAGAGTGTTTATTTCAATCTTGAGTGGTCTTGATCTGGTGGGGAGATTGGGACTGGTATAACCTTAAGAGGTTTGTGTACTCGTGATAACCTAGAGAGGTTTATGTACTCGTTATAACCTAGAGAGGTTTGTGTACTCGTTATAACCTAGAGAGGTTTGTGTACTCGTTATAACCTATAGAGGTTTGTGTACTCGTTGTAACCATTTATGATATAGTGGAACCTCTTGAACGGTTTGTTCAAGAAGGAACTAGACGTAGCCCAAGAGATTGCTTCATCTGTGCTTATATATTCTTGCCTTGGACAATCTTGCTTGGTGATTTCTATTTATACGGAATTGAGTTCAGGCTCCATTCCACCCCCTTTCTAGAGCCAGTTGTTCCTACAAATTGGTATCTAACATTAGCTACCAAGGATATCAAAATTAATTATTATCTAAAACCTTGGTAGCTAATGTTAGATATCAATTATCTTGACTTAATTGGTCACTAAATTCAATCATTACTTTTATTTTGTAGTTATTTAGCAACAAAAATCTAATTTGGTGATTATTTTGGTCACAATTAACAATAATTTTATTTAGTAGCTAAAAATTGGTCTCTAAATAGCTTTTTTCTTGTAGTGTATGACACCACAAGAAAAATCGCATTTACTTATAGCAAAAATTTGTATGTAATGGACAAAATCCGTATGTAATTAAAAATTATCTACGAATTACATATGGACAAAAATCCGTATGTAATAACATACCGATAAAATCCGTATGTAAGTACAAAATATTTTTTAAAATAAATTATTTATTATTACGATTATTACTATTTGCATTATTATTATACTTTCATTATTACCAATTTTATTATGAATAACACTTATATTATATTTATATTATTATTAATCCCAAAGTGTTGAGAGAAGGATTCGAACCCAAGTCCTTCAGCATACATACACAAGTCATAAACACTATACCAACATCAACTTTGCAACCATATATTCATTGTTATTATTCTTATAATAACCCTTGTTATTATTATTTTTGTCAATATTAGTAAATATAATATTAATGGTACTAAAATAATAATATTATCTTTAATATTAATATTAATAATAATAATAATCATATTAATAATAATATTAATAATCATGTTAATATTAATATTAATTATAATATTAATATTAATAAATATAATATCAAAGTAATATTAATAACAATATTAATATACTAATACTATTATTCCTAATAATATTAATACATACATATATATATATATATATATATATATATATATATATATATATATATATATATATATATATATACTCATTACCTTGGCGATGCTGAGCAGGTATCGGATTGTATCAAGTTTGACATGTGAAATATCCTAGTCCAGGGCGCTATTCTGAATTATCCAGATATTCACCTACTTGAAATACTTCCTTAGATCCCACCTGGTCCCTGCCTTTCATCCCCTAGTGTACGAAACTATGACTTCCCAACAACAGACACTCTTATATTAATCTCGTTTCAACTTTGAAACCTAAAACTCTTTCACAACAAAAATACTTATCATATTTTCATCAATCACATAACATAAGGACCATCAGGTTATAACTTATATATCTCCTCAATTCATCAATTGTACACAACAGTCAAACAAATACAATCAATAATTAATAACATAACATACAAGTAACTTTCTTTTATCCAAATTTATCAGAATACTTACTTTTACTTTATATGCATTTATATATAAAAATAATATTTAAATTATTACAAAATAAAATAAAATAAGAATCAAAGCAAGAATTTTAAATAAATATAGTTCTTATAAAACTATAAATGATTTAAATAAAATAAACAGTATCAATGTATAATTGGAGATAAAATAAAATTAAATAAATAAGACCAGTGCATAACTGAAGATAAAATAAATAAATAAAATAGTACTAGTCCGAGACTGGAGATAAAATGAATGAAATAAATAAAATAAATAGGACCATTTCATAACTAGAGATGAAATAAATAAAATAATTAGACCAGTGCAAAACTGGATATAAAATAAATAAAATAATTATGACTAGTGCAAAACTAGAGATAAAATAAACAGGACCAATGTGAAACTAGAGATAAAATAAATAAATAGGACAAGTTCAAAACTCGAGATAAAATAAAGAAAATAAACAGAAGCAGTACATGACTGGAGATAAAATAAATGAAATAAATAGGACTAGTGCGTAACTGGAGATAAAGTAAATAAAATAAGTAGGACTGGTGCAAGACTAGAGATAAAATAAATAGGACTAGTGCATAACTTAGAGATAAAATAAATATAATAAATTGGACCAGTGTGTAACTAGAGATAAAAGAAATGAAATAGATGAGAGCAGTTCGTAACATGAGATAAAAGAAATGGAAAAATAAAAAAGAGTAAGATAATATATAGATCAAGATGACTTAAAAGATTAATAAAACACAGATAAGTTTATTAAGATTACAATACAAAAAGCTTAACCTCACTTCCCTTTACATTTAGCAAAACTACTGATAATTCTAGAAAGTTCAAGAGTTCCCTTGCTTCAAATCCCCTTTCTCTCTTTTCTTCTTTCTCTTTCTCTCTCCTCCTTCTCTTTCTTCTTTCCCTCTCTTCTTCTCTCTCTCTTCCTTCCCTTTTCTCTCTTCTCTCGTTACCGATACCTGTTTATACTAATATTTATTATTATTATTATTTTTCTTGAGGTTTATCTCCAACAACAATTAATGTTGCCAAATCCTTTTAACTAAAAGCTTATTTCTTAAGCTCACACGTCACATATTACCTTTTTGATAATATAATTTTTAATAATATTTTTTTAAATAATTTTTTATATAATAATTTTTTTAATTCTTTTATCAATTTTTTTTAATGTTCAAATTTTATCTAAAATATAAAATACTTTTTAAAAATTTTGAGAATTTCGTAACATGAATTAAAGCTTAAGGTTTTTCAACTCTTATTTTAAGATAAAGATAAAATAATTAATATTTTTATTTAAAAACAGTGATGTTACTGTTTTTATTTTTATTATCCTTTTGTCTATATTTATGTCAACTTTCTATTTTTGTTATCTTTATATAATACAAAATATTTTTTTTAAATGAAAATTTTGTAACATGAATTAAAGCCTAAGGTTTTTCAACTCTTATTTTAGGATAAAGATAAAATAAGTAATATATTTATTTAAAAATAGGGATGTTACAGTTTTTATTTGTATTATCTTTCTATCTATATTTATGTCAATTTTTTATTTTTGTTATCTTTACATTTTTGTTTTTACTTTTTGTTTTGGTATTTTCTGTTTTTATTGAAAAACTTGGTGGGATAACTATATAAAAGCATTGATACATAATTTGGACTAATTGAATATCATTGATGATAAATTATGAATGCACTTGTCATTAAAATTTTATGAATGGATTAATTGTTCTTGAAATTTGAAGTTGTTGTTGTTCTTTTGTAATTATGTAATTAGAGATGCATTAACCTATACCAAGTGAGATTTCGAGTCTCAAAGTCATTCAAGTAAGTACTATCATTGAGTTTTCATAATTGATTTTGCTTAAGTTTATGTCCTCATTGTTTAATTACAGTAACAAATGATCAATGCAATTTTTTGTTTATATTTTTGCCAGAGCCAAATAGCCAACCTTTTGTTTGAATAAAACATTTGTACCCTATTTAAGCCAGTAAAAAAATATTATTTTTCACCCTTACTTTAAGCTAGGAGAGCAAAGAGATCAAAAACTTAATATCAAATAAGTTTGGTAAGGGGGAGAGGGGAAGAGTATATCTGGAAAATTTAGAAAGGATTGCAAATTTTTAAGGTTGTGTTCCTTTTATTTCAATAAAAAATAAAAAAAAAATTGACGAAATAAAAGAAAAATAAAATTTCAAAAGATAAAATAAATAAGTTTGGGAAAAAGTTGATAATTGGCTAAATAAAAGGAGAGTAGAATTTTTGTAATCATTATTTGATCTAATTGTTCTATTTACTTAAAGTGTTTTGATTATTTAGAAAAACTATTTTTCTTCTTAGCATAACCAAATTACAGGCCAATAATCCTTGTTGATGTTGCCTGTTATTAAAAAGTGTTGGTTCTTGAAATAAAAAGCAAAGTTAAATTGTGAAATTTGGTAATAGATGAGAGACAAATACTTCTTGAGATCTTTGAGTGCTTGAGTAAAATATCTATAGTGAGTTGTGTGAAAACTTGTATACATTATCTGTTATAGTTACTTTGGAGCACCATGATTGAGAATTGATGAGATATATTTGTCTATTCATGAGTTAAGATGAAGATAAGCATCATTGATTGAATTCTAATATGATTGTGAATTAGTTCTGAGTTGTGATATCATTGTGGAATAATTGTTATTTGTACCAAGTTACCTTTTCTATAAGACGAGTAAGGTTCTAAGTTTGACAGAGTTTGATTAGAGTTTATTTACATGATATTATCGACCTGTTTTATGACTAAAATAAACTTTTTCCATACTTAAATTTGCTCAATTTTTAATTTTATTTGAATTTTGTTAATAATTGATGATGAGAGTTACAAAAAAATATTTAATTACTAATTTCACTTATTTTGGGTTAATTTTGAGTAGAGAAGTATTGGATTAGAGCATGAAGGGTGAAAGACTTGAAAGAGTGATTGAAAAGAAAAATTAAATCAAAGAGTTCATGCTCGACACAAGAAATCTGAGCCCAGTGCAAGATGACCTGAGAGTAAGTCCAAAGAAAAGCGCTAGTGCATGTCACATAGGCCGGACGCAATTTGGGCCTACGAGCAACATAATCCAGTGACGCTAGGTGTAGCTAACCCAGGCCGAATGCGAGCGTCAATTTTAGAGTCTTATTTAATAAGCTTTTGAGGTTAGGGTTAGACATCCTTGGCTAAAGCTGAGAACGAAATTCACTTTTGGAGGCATTCTTAGGGTTTAGTTGGAGTAATCTTCTTATTCCATCATTCTTCTTGTAATGCTTGGTTTCCTTATGCATATGAGGAGCTAAATCACTCGTTGTTGGAATTAGGTTAAATCTTTCTAAACTCTCTTATAATCATATTTGGGCTTATGTTATGTCTTATTATATATGTTTTTCTTTCAATATGTTAGTATATTAATTCTATGCTTATGCTTGTTGTGCCAATCCATAACTCGATCATTGATTCTTAAGAGTATTGAAAAATATCTTTTAAATCTAGAATTGAATTAATTTACCAAATGAAAACTCGTGTCTAGGAAGAGTGTGATTCATTTTCTGTCATTAAGATCCTTGTGTGAATTCAAGATTCATCTATATGATTAATCAAGAAGTTGACGATTAATAAATAATCCCTGGACTCATTTGCTAAGAAATCCGATTTGAGTAATATTGTGGGTTGACATTGATTATTGATAAAAAAGAAGATAAATTTTATTATGCATGGGAGTAAAGATTGGTGAGATTTAACCCTAGCAAGTTTGTCATATTATTGTTAATCCTTTTTTTACCTTTAATTGTTGATAAAAATACAAAACATTATTTTAAATTGTTTTTTAATTTAGGCACCTCTCATCAAGTTATGAAATTATTCCTAAATCTGAATTTATTATAATCGTACAATTTTGTTATATTGCACAATCATTTGAGAAGAACGATAATTTTATTACTTGCTATATTATGACTGATACACTTACCACCATAGCAAATTTTGCTAACAATTGGCAAGTAATGTTTATTTGTTTGAAGGACAACACTACTGTGTGGTTTTGTTCATTGCATAGAAAGCCAAGTGCATATATGAAGAATGTAGTACATGTGTATGATTTAATTAAGAAATAATAAGTTATTGTTGTTTCTATAATATATTGTAAATTAATAATGATCTTTCCTTTTATTGAAATTTAAAGTATGCAATGTATTAGATTGTAGATCCACTTTATCATTACACAATCTACATTGGATTTTTTTAAGGTATTTAGTTCTTCATTTAAACTATTAAATTTTTGTTTTTTAGTGGTTGAGTAAATTAACGTTGCTAAATTTCATATATTATAGTGCAATAAGCAACAAAGTAATTATGAATGTGGTATTATGTGATGTATTAGATGTGGACCATAACCAACGTCAATATTGTTGACTCTTGGGAGCAAGTATTAAAAGATTTTAAATAGTCTAAAAAAGTTAATTAAAGGTTTCATATGTGATTATGAAGACTAATATTTATTTCGTATTTCAATTTTTTTCAAATACCTAATCATTAGGCACACACAATAAACCAAATTCATCAAGAATAGGCAATATATTTTACTGAAATTGAAATCAAAAGCTATAGAAATTTATGAATGTGTGTGTGACATATGTACATAGACATTATTTTATAATTGATTTTGATATATGTTATGCTGACTTTAATTTTCATAAGTTTTCATTTGTACAAGTTCTTATCAATTCTATGTTTATATTTGTATTATTTTCCTGGAATATCCTGGTAGGGAAATCTATTATAGGTTGGAAAAATACTAAAACTAAGAAACTTTAAAAGAAAAAGTGTCACATATCACATCGGTTAAGACAATAACTGATGTAAAAAGTCACATATTCATCGGTTAAGGCATATAATCAATGTAATATATGCCCTAGTAAACCTTTAGCGAGGGGATACTACATTGGTTAAGGCACTAATCGATGTAGTATGTCCCATATTACATCAGTTACACGCTCGAATGATGTAATATATCCCTCATCATGCTACTCTTAAGCTACATTGGAATGGACTATTACATCGGTTCAAAGAAACAACCGATGTAATAAGTTCCAATTTTTTTGGCTTTTTGTAAAACTCTTTTACATCGATTGTGTTTATAACTAATGTAACATTGGGATATACTATATCGGTTGAAGAACCAATGTAAAAAGTCATGAACTTTTTACATCATCTGCATCAACATCAGTTACAAAATCAATGTAAAAAAGCCTCCCACAACCGATGTAAAATCCCCTATTTTGTACCAGTGATTAATTTGTATATGTGCAAAAGCTCTTATTTTTTTTCTTCTTTAAAAAGCTTCTTATGTTTGAGAAGCTTTATCCATTATATGACTTCTAAAAGAGTTTGCTTAACTTGTATAATCTTTCATGCTTGCATGAAGTTAGAATCTTGACAAGGAGTGATTGTAATTCATGTCCGCTCGATTGAGCATGAAACTAGCAAAAATAACTTTATTGTTGTATATCTTGGAGATGTTTTATGTACTTAGCTTTAAGATACATTACGTACTTATTACTAAACTCGAAGAGTTTAGAAGATAACCTGAAGAGATTTTGTGTACTTGTGTAAACCAGAAACGGTGGTAAAAAATACTTGTAAACATTTGATTATTGAATAGAATCCTAAATATAGCCCAAGTTAGGGATGATCTAGTATAAAATCTAAAGTGTTCAACATTTCTATTTATTACTTATGTAATGTTTCTCTTTGTCATCTATAAAACATTTTAAAAAACTATTTGTGAACCTTTTATAAAATCATTAAACAACCTCTCTTAAGCATCTAATTGGAGGATTTGTGAATAACTTCAAAATATCGCTTTTAGCTCTATTCAAATCCCATGTTTATAGAGTTAACCTTATCTTTCTATTAGTATAATCTTATACTTTTAGGATGAGTTCTTTGGAAGACAAAAGACAATAATCCAAGCTACAATTAAGAATATAGGAGAGACTCTAAACAAACCTTTCTGATTCAAAAGTGAAAATTTTAATTATTATAAATTATTACATCCTTTCAAATGATATCATATTGATATAATGAATGTTTTAAAAAAAATTATTAAATCTCCATAAGAAAAAAAAAAAAAAGATAATGACGTTGTCCCAAAAGTGTTATGAATCGCTAATCATAATTAAAAATATTTACTAATCTCTCAAAAGAAATTCGCAATCACTAATAGATAAAAAAAACTCTCAAATATATAATTATAAATTTTATATGACGAGAAATGATGGGTTTTGTATAAGATTTAAAATAAAGAAATTTCATATAATGAGTCAAAATTTAGAACACAATACATAATTTTATTTATTTTAGAAAAATAGGGACTAACTTAGTATTCATGTCACTAAGTTTATAGTAAAAAATAAAATACATTTTTCTGTAGATTGAAAATAATCTCTTGAAAGAATTAATAGTAAAAAGGTTTCATAAATTAACTTATATATAAGTTAATTTTGAATAAAAAAAATCTTCTAAAAGGTTTATGGAGATCCAAACTATTTATAAGATATGTAATTTTTTAATGAGATTTATGAATAAAACTTTGTCACACAAAATTTGTGTAACAAAATTAAGCAGCTGGAGAGAAAGTTGATAAAATTTCAGTTGATAAATTGTTCAAATGAAGAATATACAATGAGTGAATGCAGCAGCAGTAGCCACAAAGTATCATGATATAATTAATGCTTACAAAGAGAGCATAGAGTTTTCCAAACAGAAACCTTAAATGAGTTCTCCAAAAAGGGAAAGGAAAAGAAAGGATGAGAACAGGTTCATGAAACATATATAGAAGTGTTTCCCCATTGTTCTGCACCACATTATGCAAAATGATGAGCAAGTTTTTCAGATTAACGCACGGATGCGAGGCTGAGTGCGAGGTTGGTCCCAATCAGTAACAATGTGATCACGAGTGATTTCCTTTAGTGAACGACAACCACTCAAGGCCATGGTTAGCTCAAACTCTTCACGTAGCATCTGCAACACTTTTCTTACACCAGCCTCTCCTTCAGCAGCCAAGGAGAACACCACAGGGCGTCCAATCTGATATAAAGCAAAGCTTGTTAGTTGTTGCCACAGTTATTATGGTTATGATAACATACTAATAACATGTTTTGTTTTTTTGTGTCCATGCGTCATGCACATTGTTTAGTGGTTCTGCATGAATTTCACGTAGTAATCAAAGTTTGCAGTAAAATATTAAATAGTGTGTTTAAACATAAGTGCCCACCAAAAAATTAAAATGGGAACTATACAATAAAATGATAAAATTACAAATTTTAGTATAAAAGATAAGTTTGGTTTTATTGCTAATTCAATAAGAAAAAAAAAAAAAACTCTTTAA
>Ga0209489_101431_pt1 | contig 49016 bp, 27 predicted proteins | sample SiratrowhiteBW_FD_187527 | JGI IMG/M metagenome (GOLD analysis project Ga0209489, IMG submission 187527) | Root nodule microbial communities of legume samples collected from California, USA - Siratro white BW (SPAdes) (version 2) | ecosystem: Host-associated > Plants > Roots > Nodule | place... | reverse complement strand
TACCTTTATTTTGAAAAAAAAAAAAAAAGGACAAATATTAGTAATTGAAAATAAAATATTACAAATATTACTTTTAAATAATTTAAATACATCAAATAAAATGCATTTAACGCATCCTTTTATAGGTTAAAACTTACTAGAAATTGAGCTTGCTCAGATAAATTGATCTAAAAGTACTTGTAATAAAAAAATTAAAACTAAAATTTGAAAAAATACATTTAAATAAACTAATTTTATGTTGCATGTGTGAGAAGTGGTTCTGGGAATTCGAGACCTTATCCCTCACTGAACCCGGTTCATTCCCTTTCCTCTTTAGATACTTCACTTCCCACAATATCATCCCACAAGTTCAGATATTTTTCAACTTCTTCCATGTTTCATCTTCATGCTTTTTATTTTCATTTTTAGTTTTGATTTTGCTCCACCACCACCGTGTCAGAACTCAGAACTCAGACACAATCTTCTTACCTCTTTCTCTTCCACCACAAAACCTCACAATCTCTTCCTATACTTTGACACATGGAGTTACCGTTACGGACCGTAATTCTCCATTCCTCTTCTTCGCTTCAACCGAGATTCCACACTCACAAACCCACTCCAGATTTATTCATTGCATATTCACTTCGTCTTCCAAGCTCCATTTTTGCTTCCAAAGGTCAGTCTCTACTTTTCAACTCCATTTTTCGGCACCCCAGCACTTTTTTTTTTCTTTGTTTTCTGCGTTATATGTTATACAGTGTTGTTGGGATAGAACTTAGAAGGTAAAATCAGCATACGGAGTTCGTTTTTTAGATTATCTTCTGTGCCGTCACTTGTTTGTTCCTCTTAACAAACAAAGCAAAGGGGAAGACCCAGATTGATTTTTGTTTATTTAGACGGTTTTGATGTGATTAAAGACTCAATAAATTGTAGCTTTTCCCTGTTGAGATGTGTTGATAACTTTAAATGTTGTGTTTTTTAAACTCTATTTTTGATTTCTTAGCTTTTATTCAATGAAAAAAATGAACCAAAGATCACTGGAGAAGGATTGAGTCCAAACGATGGGAGGAAACATTCCAAATACAAAGGTGTTGTACTCCGTGAACACCATGGCAAGCGTGGAAATGAGCAGCATTATTTGCTCTCTAAGGCAATAGTTGGCAAAACTGCTTTAAATATTGAGTGGCCAAATATTTAGAGGAATCAAAATTATTCTTAAACCTAATTTTTAATAAGTCAAAGTATTCATTTGGTCCCTGTAATGGTTTACATTTCAAGTTTTAGTCCTTGTATGAGAAAATGGTAAATTTTAGCTCCTGTAGATTTTTTTTGCAACGGTTTATCTCGGCAAAAAAAAATTTGTAGCTTGTAACTTCTTTGATATTAACACCAGGAACCAAAGCTTAGCTTTCATCCATATTTAGGAACTAAAGTTATGAGGACTAAATAAATAGTCTACCCTTTTTAATATAATAAGTAGCGAGTCTTGAAAGTTGTAACCCACTGTGATAGTGTATTTACAACATAATTGTATTTATCTCACTTGAATTGATGGTTTCACGAGAGGATCCTAATTCCTTTTGTGCTAATTATGCTAACTTGTTCCTTGATCTAGCAGATCAGCAGCATTACTTTCCAGCCACTGCACGTGACACAAGGGCAGTGCTGAATCCCATCAGTAAAGGGTTTTCATGTACTGGTGCCTCTTGTGGTGATAGTTCTTGTGATGATGATGGCAAGAGATTCTTGGATAACTATGAAACGATCTTTAGAGATTGTGACAAGCTAATTGAGTCTTTCATGCTGCATGAAACCGATTGGAGAAAGTTTATAATTTTAAACAAGAAGTGGAGCAATGTTAGGCCCCATTTCTTTAGACACTGTCAGGATAAAGCAGATGCCGTAGACAATCCAGTGCTGAAGAACAAACTGCTTTGGCTTGGGAAGAAGCTTAAAGAGGTCTTTCATTGCTTATTTGATATTGAAAATTATACCCATCACGCTGTCATCATGATATTGGTGACTAATTAAAATCATTCTGGCATAGTTCTATCTAACCTTTTGCCCCACCCCTATAACAAAGAAACCCATTAATGGAAACTTTTTATATCTAAATATTATACCACTCCTGTAAGTTGTTATTTATGGCATTCATACATTTATTCAATACTCCTCTTCTTCAGATAGATGAAGAGTTGCAGAGACACAATGAACTTATCCTAATGATCAAAGAGAATCCATCTGAAATTAGTGAAATTGTTTCAAGGAGTCGTAGAGATTTCACAAAAGAATTCTTTATGCATCTTCATACCATAGCTGAATCTTCTGTTGACAATCTTGAAACACAAAATGGTGAGACTAAATGCTTTGAATTCTGAATTAGTGTTTTCTTATAAGAGTATATTTTGCTTTTTAAGTATTTGGTTTGGTCAGCCATGGAACTGAATGATATCCCTTGAGTTCAGAGTTTTTAAATACTTTATTATTAGTAAAGTTAGTGTTGGTGCCTTCTATAATCAAATTCATCCACAGAATCATATTACATTTTCATTCTCATCTCTCCAAAAGTATTTTTATAATGCATTGTTCAGTTAGTATTTGTCTGGCTTATCCTTAACCTAGGATAAGCTGTGATAATATGCCTAGTTATTTTTATGTCCTTGGATTGTAGGGATCTTATAGCACTTGCAACATGTTAATATTCAAGAAATGAGTCAATTTATAGTTCAAACTTGTCTATTCAACTAATATGGTATTTTTTCACCATATGTTTATGTAACAAGATTTTGCAAAGCTTCGGAACATGTGCTTGGCTGCTGTAAAAGTTTACGACGGTGCAATGGAAAGCATTGAAGCACTAAATGCTGCAGAATTGAACTTCCAAGATATTATGAAGTCTTCCTCGGATGCTTCCTGCTGGAAGATAGACAACTTAGGTGAGAAAAATCAATGCTTCAATCCAGAATTAGTAGCTCATTGGCTACAATTGTGTTATAATGTGGAAGAGGTCGGAAGGGTACATGCAATTGTCTTGAAATGTTTTAGACATTCAAATACTTATGTTGATAATAATTTGATTTGTAGTTATTTAAGATTGGTTGAGTTGGATCGAGCTCGTCTTGTGTTTGATGGAATGCCAAGAAAGAATACGGTTACATGGACTGCTATTATTGATGGGTATTTGAAATGTAACTTAGATGATGAGGCTTTTAAGTTATTTCAAGATTCTGTTAAACATGGGGTTCCAGCCAACAGTAAGATGTTTGTCTGTATCATGAATTTGTGTGGTAAAAGAGTGGATTTAAAGCTGGGGAAACAAGTCCATGCTCGCATTTTGAAAAGCAGATGGAGGAATTTAATTGTGGACAATGCAGTTGTTCATTTTTATGCAAAATGTGGTGATATATCAAGTGCATTTCGGGCATTTGATTGTATGGCAGAGCGAGATGTAATATGTTGGACAACTATGATCACTGCCTGTTCCCAACAAGGCTTTGGGTATGAAGCTATGTTGATGTTGTCACAAATGTTAGGTGAAGGGTTCTTTCCTAATGAATATACTATATGTAGTGCACTAAAGGCTTGTGGAGAGAATAAAGCATTGAAATTTGGAACACAGCTTCATGGTGCCATAGTAAAGAATATCTGTAAGAGTGATGTTTTTATAGGAACTTCCCTAATTGATATGTATGCAAAATGTGGATTGATGGTGGCTTCTAAAGACGTGTTTGATAGAATGAGAATTAGAAATACAGCTACTTGGACATCTATTATATCAGGATATGCTCGAAATGGGTTTGGTAAAGAGGCCATAAACTTCTTTCGATTAATGGAGAGTAAAAGAATGTATGTTAATAAATTGACAGTTTTAAGTGTCTTGATGGCTGCTGGCTCAATTAAAGCTTTGCTAATTGGAAGAGAGGTTCATGCACAGATAATCAAACGTGTTCTCCATACGAACATGTATATAGGAAGCACTTTGGTATGGTTCTATTGCAAGTGTAAAGAATACTCTTATGCTTTCAAGGTGCTCCAGCACATGCCATTCAGGGATGTTGTATCTTGGACTGCCATTATCTCTGGTTGTGCCAGACTTGGGCTTGAACTTGAGGCTCTGGAGTTTTTGCAAGAAATGATGGAAGAAGGCATCTTGCCTAATTCCTATACTTACTCATCAGCCTTGAAAGCTTGTGCAGAACTAGAAGCTCCAATGCTTGGAAAGTTAATTCATTCCTATGCAAGCAAGTCTCCTGCCTCGTCTAATGTATTTGTGAACAGTGCTTTAATATACATGTATTCAAAATGCGGAAATGTTGCTGATGCTTTTCAAGTTTTTGACAAAATGCCAGAGAGGAATTTGGTTTCTTGGGAATCCATGATCTTGGCTTATGCATGGAATGGACATGCTAGAGAGGCTCTGAAGCTCGTGCACAGAATGCAAGCTGAAGGTTTTGTGGTGGATGATTATATCCATACAACAGTTGTTAGTGCTTGTGGAGGTGCGGAGCATGAAGACGTTCATCACTATATTGAAACTTCTTCACATTACTTGCATTCCTCGTAATCTTGTACAAGATCGGAGCATCAATGAATATTGAAGAACAAGCAAGTGTAACTAATTAGATTGTAGCTGCAGCTAAAGGATACTGTATATTCAGTAGATGAGGAGGATACATAATGATTTTTTAGAAACATTGTGCCACCAAGTACTAGTGATAGCCTTCTTTTGTTCTCTTTGTATCTACCATTGATGTAAAAGAATGAACAATGATGAGAAAATGGTAAATGAAAAGGAATATCTCAATCCCTTTATCATCAAATGGGTTTTGTGAGAGTGACATTGTCTCTGAAGACTCCATTTATGATGAAGGATGCAGCTCTCATATACATCTTTATGTACTGTTTTATATTGTATTGGGTTATACACCTCACACCTTAACTACAATCCTAAAGCAAACTGTAACTTAAAGCATTGGAGAAAGTTGGTAGTGTGCCACACCCCACCCCGCTGTAGCTGGCGGAATCTCTCTCTGGCAATCATCCTGTTGATATTAAGCTCAAATCCTGACTCTCTAAGACATGTTAAAGAACACTATTCATTTTTCTTTTCTAGTGCACAATTCTCGTTTGCTGAAGTGGTCTCATCACCTGTACAACAATCATCCAATCGTTAACTTGGAACTCCAAAAACCCTACAAGTCTAATAGCAGAAGATGCTTTGAGATTCATCTGCACAGGCAAGGTATATACATTGAGTAAGAAAAACTATAGTTTATGTTACACGCAAAAATCAGAACATCATACTATGAAAGAGAGACAAGAATACAACATAAGGTGCTGTCCAAGTTTAGTTATGGGGTATGTACCAACTTGCTTGTCATGGAAATAATCTGGTTGTCTTTCTTGATTATTTTCTGCAATTTTCAATGCAAATATCATGTTTTGTCCTTTTCAATAAAGATATATTTAGTTTTTCATAGTATCGAATGGTCACATCAGCAAATGGAGTTATCCGTATAACTAAAGCAGAAGCTTGGTTCATGTTTAGCCCTCTCTAGAAGCAAATGTAATCACGGTTGACATGTCAGTTTTATTGTTGCTTTTAGCCCTTTTAATTGCCTACCTAGTTTAAGGCTCAAAACTTTACAATAATAAATCTTTTTATTATAAACTTATAGAATTAAAAACATGATTTATGTCGAGGTCAATTGGGCTGGTAACTGTTCACTGGTTGTATACAAGAGCTCATTTTTTCTTAAAAATTTTGAAGTAGATATACGTTCTTGGAAGACTACAGTCTGTGTTCATGTTTCTTCCTCCTTCTTGTCACTGGTTTAAAATGCAATATTGATAGGGAGATGAAAGCTTCTCCCAGTGTATCTGGTTGTAGGAGTATTTTTAGAGAACATCATATTTCCATTGCTAATTATTCCTTTCCATATCTTAGTGTTCATAATGTTCATAATGTCTTGTATGGGAAAGTGATAAATGTGATTTTCTTTGTATGGAAGTTATCTTCAAACGATGGACTAATACTCGGATTGCGTATGATTCTCATCTTGTTATTCAAGCTCGATTTAACATTTTTATTATTCTTTAAGATTTTTATAGTATACGGTTGAATTGCGAGCATGATTATCTTAAAGTATTTGGTTGCTTGGCCTTTGCTAGTACTCTATAGTATGGAACTAAGTTTCTATCAAGAGCCAAAAAAAATGCTTTTAGGATACAAGGAAGGTACTAAAAGATATGTTCGGTACGATCTCCATTCTATATTTCAAGAAATGTCATTTTGTACAAAACTGTGTTTCCCCTTACAACATCACCTCCTCATTTTCAAAACCAAATCCCCTTAGTCTCCAATACTGCAATCACAAAACATTCATTTTACCCACCTATCCATGCTATTTCTTCCTCTTTTCCTCTTGAAAACACTTCTGTTGTTTCTAGTGACCAGTCTTTTCTCACACCTAACCTATCATGTCTGTCTTCATAAAATCCACCATAGACACTCAACCTGTATTAGGAACAAACCTTCTTATTTAGCAGATTTTCACTATAATTCTATGGCTATTCCTAATTGTTTCAAGGATCCCTCCACTTACTTACTCATGCTTATTCTCTTTCCTCTATTCTTGAATATAAAAATTGCAATACTTATAATTTTTTTTGTTACTACTATTTCTGAACCCACTTTTTATACCCAAGCCTCCAAATTGGATTATTGACAAAATGTAATGAATGTTGAGTTACATGCTTTACAATAAAATCAAACCTAGTCTTTTGTTGATCTCTCACATGGTAAGAGTTCTATTGGTAGCAAATGGGCCTCCAAGATTAAACATCATGCTGATAGAATTATTGACAGGTATAAGACCAGAGGCTACACACAGCTAGAAGATGTAGACTATCTTGACACTTATTCTTTAGTGGCTAAAATCACTATAAGGGTATTGTTTATTGTGACAACTATGAAAGGATGGTTTATGGAATAATTGAATGTTAACAATATTTTCTTTCATGAAGAGCTTCATGATGTCATTTATATGTTGCCTATTTTTAGATTACTTTCATTTGGTTCTTTTAAGGTTTTCAAGTGGCACAAATTCTTTTATATTTTAAAATAGGGTAGCTGATAACGGCATAACACTTTATCTACCACTCTTTTTTCTTTAAATTACAATCAATCTTCTGTTGATCAAGTTATGTTTGTTAAATTTACTCCTACTTCTTTTACTAACTTATTATTAGTATACGTGGATAACATTGTTTTAGTCAGAAATGATATGACAGAAATTGATTACGTTAAACAAATCTTATATGCTAAATTTAAAATCAAGGATCTTGTATTTTTGAAATATTTTTTGGGCCTTGAAATGCCTAGTCTAAGTCTGGAATTCATATGAATTAGTGAAAATATATTCTTGAACTTTTGATGACATTGGTTTGATTGGTTCCAAACATACCAAGACTCCTTTTGATTCTTCCGTTAAACTACGAGCTAATAACGATAAATTATTTATTGATGTTGTTGGTTATAGACGGTTAGTTAACCAATTTTTGTATCTCACCATTACTAGGCTAAATACGACTTATTTTGTAAAATAATTTTAAGTAAATTTATGCCAAACTCTTTTGATACTTATTATAATGTTGTTGTCAAGATTCTTCGTTACAAGATTTTTCACTACAAGATTCTTCACTACAAGATTCTTCACTACTTAAAGGATCACTTGCTCAGGAATTATTTTTTCTTCGCTTCTCTAAACTTAGATTATTTGTCTATTCTTAATTAAGATTGAGCCTATTGCTTAAATACTAAAAGGCCATAACTAATTTCTAAAAGTCAAGAACTAATTTCTACATTTTCTTGACTATTCTTTGATCTATTGGAAATCGAAGAAGCAAATTACTATTTCTCGATCTTCATTTGAAACTAACAAAAGCACTTTTACTAGGCTCACTTAAGAAATTCAATTATTACATTATCTCTTTCATGCATATATATTGCATTGGATTCTACTTCTGTGTAATGTGATAATCTATCTACTTAGTTCACAATTCTATATTTCATAAACGCATTAAGTAAATTAAAATTGATTGTTTATGAAAAAATTGAGTAAGGATTAATCTATTTACTTCCAATTTCTTTTTCATACTAGCTTGCAGATGCATTTCCAAGTTCATTCATTACTCTACATTTTTATTAACAAGATGGATCTTTGCCATGTTCACCGCCTAACTTGAGGTGGAGGTAGGGGGTTTAGTAAAGTATTTTTCATTTACTTTGTTTTTTGTTATTATGCCGTTTCTTAGTATTTTAATTATTGTAATAGACTTTTTTCGTTTCTTTTGTTTCATTATTTCCTCTATAAAGATGCATGCACGGTTCCTTTCATTCTCAATTAATTACAATAAAATGTCTCTATTTATTCAATATCAAGATTTTTAAATATTACAATTAAAAGTTATAATTCTTTTAAGACATATTTTAAATTATCTTCTGTGTTAAGAGGTACTGAAAAATAAAAGTTAAATAAAACTGTTACAAGAAAAATATATATTTTATATGTGGAAGAGATAATTATACTTTTTTTGGTAACACTGAAAAATAAAATTGTATACGCCAAGATAATTCTATTATTATTATTATTATTATTATTATTATTATTATTATTATTATTATTATTATTATTATTATTATCATTATTATTATTATTATCATCATCTACAGTCTATTGGTCGAAATTATTTTAATTATTTGTAATCTTACTCATTTATTTTAATAATCATATATATGTTAAAACTCACCTTCTTTCATACTCTCATCCCTCTCGTAAGCTTCCCCCACCAATAACATGTCTAAACTTTGAAAACATCCCAACTCAACTACAAGTTTCCGAAAACGGCTTTGACTAGATTATTGTGTTAACTTTATTGGTAAGTTATATATAAGGTCTAAACGAAACTTGTGACATATTCTTGCAATAGATTAAGCAACTCCCATGATTCATGCACCTAGTAAAAGTTATATACATAATACGAAGAAATCCCCACGTGGTAAGAATCATCAATGGTAGACTCATTTCTAAATATCAAAACTTAATTCAAATTCAATGTACTCTAAACCTAGAGTTTGAAAAAAAATGTTTAGATAACTTATTTTCTAAAATTCAGTTATACACAGTCACAGACGGTAGGATATATAAAAATCTATTTTAAATTCGCTAATTTATTATTTACTGCCAATCCTAATAGTATTTGGGATAAAATGATTAAAAAAATAATCCAGATACAACATCTAATAGACATAGAGTATGAAAATAGTACCTAACTGAGAGAGAACCCTCACATTAATTACAAGTCGATAATCTAAAATTTTTAACAAAGTTTTATTCTATTTTACCTTTTTCACATCACTTTTAAAATTTTTATATGTAAGTTTTGCTCTAATACAAATGTTAATACTTTTATAATTATGTTTACACTTAAAATTTTTATAACATAATAAATGTTTTGATTATTATTTTAAGATTGAAAATATGTTTTAATTCTATTAAGATGTTCTTATAATGGATTTGGACAAATTTCTTTATAAATATTCCTTGGAGAGAAAAAATAAATTTTCTATAAAATTAAAATTTAGAGAAGTTATTATAGGAGAAAATTTTCACAAATTAGCTCATGTATATATATAAAATATTTTACAATTTATGAAGAATATCATTTTATTTTATTTTCATTGTTCTTTTCTTCTAAAAGTGTATAGTAAAAGAGTTCACCATCTTGTGATGGTATCGAGAGTTAAGAAAGGTTGGACAAGGATATGATAACTATGAACAAAAAAGAACAAAGAATATAATAACATGGAAGAAGGTCTTTTATTGAACGTATTTCTCTTTGTTTACAATAGTTCACTTAATATAAAAATCTAAGAAACTAAATATGGAAATTATTCTAAATAAATACATTTGATATTCTTTGATATTCTACTGATATTCTCTAATACTCCCTTGATTATCTTTGATATTCTACTGATTTGTTTCTTTGATACTCCCTTGATTATCTCTCTAATATTATCTAATATTCTCTTGATTATCTGTGATATTCTATTGATTTGATTTGTTTCCATAATAATAATATTCTAACACTCCCCCTCAAGGTGAGCAGTGGGATCACCAATGCTTAGCTTGCTGAGGACACGGGTAAATGTTTTGCTTGTAACAACTTTGGTGAAACATGTTCTGGAGAATATCGATCAAGTGGTACCCCTTTGTTTCTTCTTGGCAGAAGTGTGAAAGTCTCTGGTTTTGGTGCTAACATGTCACTATTAGTGACTTCATTCATAACAGGAGACAACTCAGTAAGAAATGTTAAAGGTTCTGGTTCTGGTGCTAACCTATCATTATTAGTGACTTCATTCATAACAAGAGACAACTCAGTAGAGTGAAGATCACTTACCTCTTGTTGGACATTCTCAGAAGGATCCTCATTGGTTGTGTTGGTCCCTCCTACGTTGACAGAGACATGCTCGTTGGCTCCATCTACTTGCTCTTTTGGAACAGTTTCTTGGCAACTAAGGTTACTTAACCAACTTGTTGGTTCACTAGTTTTCTCCCCCTGAACATCAAGTTGGCTATTAAAAAAATATTCTGATTCTAAAATATCACAATCCATAGTCACATATACAGTGAGTGATTGGGTTGTAACATCGATACCCCTTTTGATGTGTAACATATCCAACAAAGACACATTTCTCAACACATGGATCAAATTTGGTTCTGTTAGCTTTGGGAATATGAACGAACACAGAGCACCCAAAAACTCGTGGTGATAACATTTTGACAGGAGGGATATTAGTCTGAGTAGCTAGGATCTGTAGGGGTGTTCTGTGGTTAAGGGTCTGGGAGGGTAACCTACTCAAAAGATAGGCTGAGGTAGCAACAACTTCGGGCCAAAACCGTGTTGGAACCTGTGTATTAAAAATCATGGCCCGAGTCATCTCTAGTAGCTTACGATTTTTTCATTCTGCTACACCATTTTGTTGGGGTGGGTTTGGATAGGAAGTTTGATGAATTAAACCATTTTCTCTGAAAAACTCTTGCATTGATTTGTTAACAAATTCTCCACCATTATCTGATCTAAGTACTTGGATTTTCTTGCCAAACTGGGTGTGAATCATTTGATAGAATGCATAGAACTTATCGGGTACTTCAGATTTGTGTTTAAGAAAATATACCCACGTCATGCGAGAGAAATCGTCTACAAATAACAAATACTGAAATTGATTATTATGGGAATTAGAAGCTGGACCCCACACATCAGAATGTATTAATGAAAAAGCAGAATTGACTCTATTATTGTTGGGAGGAAAAGTAACTCTATGATTCTTCGTCCATATACAAGTTTCACATTTGATGGACTCAGTGTTACTAGTAAATAAACTAGGAAATAAAATCTTAAGGTACCCAAATGAAGGATGACCCAAACGTTTATGCCATAACCAGAGTTGCCTTGTAACCTTCCGTGAGCAAGCATGGCATGTCCCTTGTGAGCAACCTCATCAACGTAGTAAAGACCTCCACTTTCAGTACTATGCCCAATGATCTCCTTCGTAAGAATGTCCTGTAAAAGGCAACAAGTAGGAAACATGAGAACCACACAATTCAACTCCTTTGTAACTTGGCTTATAGAAAGTAATTTTGATGATAGTGCAGGAACATAGAGACAATTTTCTAATTTTAATTCTTTTGAAAAAATAATTGAGCCCTCTCCTTAGACCGCAACTAATTCTCCACTGGTTGTCTCAATATGAGTTTTAACATGTGTGGAGAGATTGTTAAAATCATGAGGATCATGGTGTCAGTTGCCCCACAATCAAAAATCCACTGATCAGATTTTTCTGGGCTGGTATCCTTCTCTCTTCTTTTACCTCCATGAGTGACTGCGGCTCTTCCATGAACGACTTGCGGTTTTGCTTCTTCCTCTCTTCTGGTGTCACCATTACAGTTACTAGTGGTTTACGGGATGCCCACGACGGTGGCAGCCTTGCAATTTTTTTGTTTAAAATATTCCCACCATTCGGGATAACCCACAGTTTTGAAGCAAGTCTCCTTGGTGTGTTTCTTCATTCCGCAATGAGTACAATGGAGGTGACTTTTGTCTTCCTTGTCTCGTTGTGATGGACGTCGTTCGACAGTTTCTGGGCGACTCTATCCCTATCCCTGTTCCGGTAGCCTATTTCTTGCGGTTAAGCCGATTCTGACCTCTCTAATGATGTGTTTTCTTCGCTACTGGTGGTAGGCTTTAGAATTTGGAGTCGGGCCGCCTCCTTCGGACAACAACATAGGCAGACTTTACTGAAGGGGTCTTCTCTTGCATCAAAAGATCTCTTCTAATGACTTCAAATTTTTCATCTATCTCTGTTATAAATTGATACAGTCTATGTTCTTGTTTGATTTTGTTGAAGGTTGCAATATCATTTGTGCATTTCATAGGGTTCGGTTGCTTTCTGTCAATCGCCATCCATATAGCTTGTAATTTGTTCCAGAAATCCTTTAAGGTATCCTTTCTCTATTTTTGTGTGTTTGCTTTTCGGTGTAAATCATAGATTTGCATCGGGTCTGTGCCGCTTCCATAGGTAGTAGCCAATGCCTCCCATAAAGCCTTGCCGGTTGGGAACTGGGAAACATTGTTTATCAAACTAATCTCAATATTCTGAATTATCTAGGTGAAGACAGTTTGGTCTGCCTGTTCTCATTTTTCATATGCTGGTTCTATCTCTTCTGGTGCCCAAGGTATACCTGTCAAATGACTCTTCTTTCCTCTACCACCGATAGCTTTCTTCATGAGTGTTGCACACAATGGATAATTGTCTCCATTTAATTTGAAACTAATTGACAAATTGTCAAGATTGGATTGTGTTTGCTGAATCCCTAGGCCATTACGAAGCATATTTGTAAGGAGTTATTCTGGTTTTGATTCATGTTGTTGCCAATTTCATCATCTGAAAATGACATTTTTAGTTTTTTGGTGTTTTTCGGCTGTGAGAGGTAATGAAACAATGATGTTGGTTTTTAAGTTTCCAGGATCTAACACTGCTCTGATACTTGATACCATCGATGGTATCGAGAGTTAAGAAAGGTTGGACAAGGATATGATAACTATGAACAAAAAAGAACAAAGAATATGATAACATGGAAGAAGGTTTTTTATTAAATATACTTCTCTTTGTTTACAATACCTCACTTAATATAAAATTCTAGAAAACTAAATATAGAAATTATTCTAAATAAATACATTTGATATTCTATGATATTCTACTGATATTCTCTGATACTTCATTGATTATCTTTGATATTCTACTGATTTGTTTCTTTGATACTCTCTTGATTATCTCTATGATATTATCTGATATTCTCTTGATTATCTCTGTAATTTGTTTCCATAATAAGAATATTCTAACACACCAATCATGCATGCATTAAGAAAAGTCACTACCATTAAGGTGAGTTTCAATCGAACATTTTACAGTCCTAGCTAATGGTTATTATGTTTCCATGATCAACAATGAAGCATGATATATATAGCACGCAATTGACTTACTATTTGGGATATTGCTTTCAACCAAAAGCAATACATTCTTTCGGTAACGAACCTAACCCACTTCAATCTGCCCCTAACCTAAACAGTGATTATTCTAGTTGTTTACAAGTGCAGCTATCACAGATTACGTATCACAAAAATTTCTAAGTGTGAATTAATATGCATCTACTATGTATATGCACTGTAGCATCCCCTACCCCCACACAATCATATTTTCATTTGTGGCTCAAATTCGTTTTCTACTGACAAGTTTCTTAAACTTCCAAATCTGGCAAAAACCAACATAGACATAGATTGAAAATGTCAACAAACTGATATTCCTTATAAAATAATTGGCGTGAGAAGGAAAAAGAAAAGTAAATTGATCAATATATATATATATATAATGATGGAGATATATCATGTCGATGAATTATATAACCAAATGATGTATAAATTTATCTTACAAGTGAACTGTGTGAGTTTGAATTTGACATAATAATCTACTTATTGAAAGATAGATTATGAAAATTGATTTTATTTATCTATTATATATATTAATGAAAAAAAAATTATTTCTTTCCGGCGGCCGAACTTATTGAATAAAGAATTTTCCAAGTTATTTGTATCTGTTATAAATTATTTTCTTCCTTGAACTAATTATGGAAAAAAAAAAAACTCATAGAATCACTGTTCATACTATTTATCAAATTTCAAAATCAAAATAGTGGTAGGTCCATAATTAAGCCTTAACTTGCATAATAAGCCGAGAAAAATGAAATGGATAACATAAAAGATTTGACGACCACTTGTGAAGGCAAAAACATGGATGCATTTGAAGCTGCGAAGATCATGCGTCTACGCCTAAAAATTATAGACTAGGGCTATATTTGCATGCTGGTCAACCTAAATCACATGGCTCCGCACACTATAATTGCCTTAAGCAAGGAACCCTGAAACAAGTTTGTATATGTAGAACCATTTTGTACGCCAAAGAAACTGTACACACAGGAATTTGGTTGTGTTGTGATTATATACACTTTGCTGAAGACAGAGTTCATCCTCAGACAGAACATGTGAGCCCTCACTGCCTCCAAGTTTGCATTATTTCAAATATATGAATCAAATAGTTAACTTCGTATATTCTTGAATATTGCATGATGGCTGCTGCATTATGCTTATTAAAATGAGATTCATTATTTTATTTGACTACTACTGTAGTTATTTGTGACGTGACAATCAAACAAGACCCTTTCCACATTAAGTATTTGAGGATACGTGATTTAAATTTGTCACAACTATCTATATAACATGGTAGTATTATCACATATCTTAATGTGATCCAAATTATTCATATAAATTATTTTTATTGGACAGAATCCATGTTCTGTGTCACATTTATCTTGTATGTCACGTTAATGAACTGTGAACTCCAATTGATTAGGAAATTTGACATGTATATAAGATAAATTATTAGTTTAATTTGTAAAGAGTGGAAAATAATTATTGAAATCGCTTATTAAGAAACTAACTCAATCAAAAATCTAAATATATAATTTTGTTTGAAATTATGTTTAACGAACTGTTGTTACCATACGAATTAGAGTGATAGACTTTCTTATGTATGAGTAGCCTTTCTGCATGCAGTAGTGCCTGTCAACCAATTAGGTTAACATTGGGAATGTCTATAATTCCACTTGAAGGGAAATGTTTTAGCCAAAAAGTACCTTGGTCTGAATTATAGGGAAACTAGAGCATCCAGAATTTACTGAATTTATTCATAGTGTGATGTATATGTTATAAGTTTAATTAGTAGTCTGTTTCTTCGGAATTTTAATTAATATTATTTAATTTTTAAAACTTATTTTAATTAATATTATTTAATTTTAAAGTTTGTATTTTTCTTAACCGATTTCAAGTACCACAAGTATATATTAATTTATTTTTTATTTAGTGGATAATTTTAATCTCTATGTTAATGATTAATAAACCATATAAATGACTTATTACATAAGTTATATTTCTTTTTAATAAAAGATTATGTTAACTAACAGTAAGTCTTTTAAGGCGAAGAGCTAATTATATTTTAGCTTTTGATCTAGTTAAATCTTAAAAGTTTGTTAAGTAGAAACAAAATTGGATCACAACTGACTAATTTATTTTAAATTAGGAGATAGGGAGATTAAAACCATTTTAAAGTAACGTGAAAATATAAATTAATATAAGCATTTGAGCTATCGGAACTGGAGCCTATTATAGGCTAAATAAATCAGAGTATAGGCCACTAATGCATAGGCAAATAAATTAGGATTGATAAGTCTTTTATCATAGAGATTACTATATCAGGATCGGTAAATTATTTAGTATGTTAAAAAACTATTTAAAAGATCAATTTTTAACTATAAAATGAAATAGTTATTAATTATAACCAAAATATAGATTTTGATTGCTAAATAACTACAAAATAAAAATAATGATTGGATTTAGTGACCAATTAAATCAAGATAATTGGTATCTAACATTAGCTACCAAGATTTTAGTGACTTATATCATTAAATTCTAACTTAGTATCTAACTTAATTATAGACCAATTTAGAATCTAATTTTATAAGTCACTAAAATCTTGATAGTTAATGTTAGATACTAATTATCTTGACTTAATTGGTCACTAAATTCAATCATTACTTTTATTTTGTAATTATTTAGCGACAAAAATCTAATTTGATGACTATTTTAACCACAATTAACAACTATTTCATTTTGTAGCTAAAAATTTATTTATAAATAATTTTTTTCTTGTAGTGTTAAGGCTAACATACCACTTAGTACATAGATCATCTAGGGGGTCGATGAGCCACCTTTCACACAACTCAACAAAGTTGTATCGAGCCTACAGGGCACCTTGTGCATAACTTGGTAAAGAAGTTATATTGGGGCCTGCAAGTCACCTCGTGCATAACCCGACAAATATTGGGGCCTACAAGTCATCTTGTGCATAACACGACAAAGAAGTTGGATATAGCCTAGAGTCGATAAGCCACTTACCGCATAGGATAATAAATTAAAAATGATAAGTCATGTCGGGATTGATACAGTACTTAGCGCATTGATCATGTCGAGGCCGATGAGCCACCTTTCATATAACTCGACAAAAAAGTTGGATTGGGGCTTACAAGCCACCTCATGCATAACTCGAAAACGAAGCTGTATTGAGGCCTAGAAGCCATCTCATGTATAACTCGACAAAGAAGTTGTATTGAGGCCTATTGGCACCTACAAGTCACCTTGTGCATAATTCAACAAAGAAATCATATTGGGGCTTACAAGCCACCTTATGCATAATTTAGCAAAGAAGTTATATTGAGGTTGACAACCCACCTTGTGCATAACTCGACATACAAGTCATATTGAAGCCTACAACCCACCTTGTGCATAACCCAACAAAAAAGTTGTATTGGAGCCTAAAGGACATATTGTGTATATACCAACAAGGAATTTATATTAGGGCCTACAAGCCACCTTATGTATAAATCGACAAAGAAGTCATATTAGGACTTACAAGCCACCTTGTGCATAACCATAAGTGATAAGCCATATTGGGATCTATAAGCCTTCAATACTTGTTATTGTGTTGTCTTAGTCTACCTTCTTAATTCATCAATTACCTGCATTATGTGATGTAAGGCTGCAAATCTATTTTTTTCTGGGACTTGGGGTTGATGACCTCTCATGATGAGTTTTGGTGTAATTTGGCCTTTTTCTCAATATGGTATAGAATCAATTTTAATGTTTCTCACAAACGATGCTAAAATGTTCTAGCCAAAAGTATCTCAATCTTATTCTTATAATTTCTAGCTAGAACATCCAAAATTTAATGAGTTTATTCATAGTGAAACGTATTTTATAAGTCACAATTATTTCTTCTGTTATCCTCTAAATTATAGATATTATTGATATTATCTAATCATTAAAGATTGTATTTTTCTATTTCAAATACCACAAACAAATATCTCCTTATCTTTGTCTAAGATTCTAATTAATTTTATTGAACCTCTCTAAAAATAATTAATAAGCCTTATAACCAACTCGTTAAATAAGTTACATTTCCCTTTTAATAGAAATATCAATTTGACTAACAAGGCTTATCGAGTAAATTATTACTATAGATTTTATTTGAATGAACGATGTTACTAGCTACAAATTATTAAAATTCTCAAAAAAATGGAGGCACATTTTTCTGACAATTAGAATGCATATATATATAAAAGGTAATTTAGTCTTTATATATACAATTGTTATGTTTTTGTTTTGGTTTTGTTTTGTATCTTTAGACTTTTTTTTTCTTTTTTTTAACTTCAGAAACTGTATTTCTTATCTTCTCTTTTTTTATGTTGCTTCTTCTCAGTTTGTTTTATTGTTATCATGATATTTAGAGTATAATTTTTTTTATAATATTTCATGATTTCTTTGCAATTCAACCTAGTTTGTGTCCTATTTACACCGTCTCAATTATGTCATCACTTGTATGTTCTTTTGTGGACCTGGGTTTGCATATTTCGTTTCAATACAAATATTTTTGACACGTTTTGTTTTTAGTATAATAAAAAAATTACAATTTTAGTAAAAGATATTAATTTTGTTAGTTTTGTTTATATTTTGTTAGTAGTTGAGGTAATTGACTACATATTTCATTTAACAAAATTAACATTAATATGTTATTAATTTTGAAGGGAGTCTTTTTACTCTTTGCTTTTTTTTCTTTGTAATTTAAGATCCTTACTGATTCTTCAAGATTAATTATATATGAACATTAATTTTAAAAGTAATTGTAACAAATAACAATTATTAAAGAGTGAGCATGTGCTTAAATTACTATCGAATTTCAAACAAAACTAACACAATTAAAAGTTGTGATAATAGATAATGTAGTTTTCTACTAAAATATCTCAATACTTATTACACTGACATGAATAATTACTTTAATAAAACTAAATAGGATTAGAATCAATTAGATAAACACTAACTTCAACGTATTTAATTTTATTATTATTTTTATTTTAGTTTCAACTTAAAATCATCTTAATGACTCTATTTGTAGTGTTAGAGGTGACTTAGTGGACTCTAACTTTTTCTTTTAATTTTTTTTTAAATAACATCAACTAGCCTGGATAAATTTAAATTATTTATATTTCTTTAAAATTTATTAAACCCACTTTATTAATGTTTATATTATATCAATGCTTTTATTTAGAAGTTAATTTATTATTATTTTTAATTACTAAATATATAGAGCATGTGACTATATATATATATACCTTTATCATCCTGACATAATAAATATATATGCTACTTAGATTTTACAAACTTGATTTTGAGTTATTTTAATTCAGGAGAATACTAATTAGAAGGTCTATTCTCTCACTATCTTTATCACAATTCGTACTTATTTTTTTTTTTTATCTAAATAAAGAAAATAACAAATATATTTTTATCTATAAATACTTTCTTACGACTACCTAATGAGATGCCTAATCTAATATAGTTTTTAGTTGAAAAATAAGTTATGTATCAGTAGCTGTATATAACTACTTAATATGCAATAATTTTTTTAAATTTTAATTAGTTGACAATAATTTTTTATTTATGAAATAAGCACTTTATAATTAACTTGAAAGCTCTAATAAATTTAAGAAAGAGAAAAGCCTTTGATTGCTGAGTGGAACTGAAAAGTAGATTCAAAACTTTGGTGACAGAAAACTCCAGAATCACGACTTAAATAAGACACTCTGTTAGCTCCTATCAACAGTAAGTTGAAAAAGCATAACAAGTTATTCCGAGACCAATTCAGAATGAATCCTACCAAGTTAAGTGCTAACAAATGCCCAACATTGTCCACATCACTATATAAGATGATATATATCTAGAATTGACTTCCACCGGTTCCAACAAGTAAAATTTTATATTAATTAATTAATAATGTAAAACTATGACTGTAGGAATAAAGTGACACAAGTTTTTGATAATAGTGTAAATAATGGGTTAGAAAAAAGTTTATAAGTGGAGACTTATATATTGGAATATTTATGCACACACGAACAAGAGGTTATTTATGTATTATTTTTATTCAATATTTTGTAATAGCGTTAAATTTTCTTTTTTTTTTTTACTATTAACTTTAAATATATCTTTACTAATAATTAATTTTTAATTAAAATACTTTAATACATTTTTAGTTTAAAATTTATTTAATTTAAAGCATAGACTAAACTCATGTCAAATGAAATTTAATTTTAATATTAATGTGACTTGTGTTAGTGTGATTGACATTAATATTATAGCAATTTCATAGTAATTCAAAAACAAATTTTCGTATAACGTTCCCATCTTTAATATTAAAGATGCATAAATAAAGGAAACTAACGTGGATAAAGAAAATGAATGTAAATAAAAAAATATGCATAAATAAAGGAGATAAATATAAATAAATGAAATAAATATTAAAAAATTCATATAAAAATATGAGAGACAGAAATAATAAGTAAAAAGATTTAACATTTTTAAATTTACACATTTGAATTAAAACTATATACATTTATTCTGATTGTTACAGTTACATAGATATACATATTAATATTAGCCTAATTGACACTAACATCAAATGGATAATAAAATAAATAAAATTAGTGTCAGTTCAACCGACACTAACATAAAAATAAAAATAAATAGTTAGTAAAAGTTAGATTGACCATATTTTAACACTATCATAAATATTTTTACTTATAAAAAGATTAAAAATAATTGTCTACTTAAAATTATTTAAATTAACTTTTTATGTTTAACATTAACCAACACTATAAAGTTAAATATTAGTATCGACTTAAAGTTAACTAAATAGATTCTATTATTATATTGAGTGTCAGCTTAACTAATGTATATATTTTACACAATTTTAAAAATAATTTTATGTTTTTTTAATTTTATTTAAAAGATTTAACCTTTTATATTGTATTATAATTAATTTAGTCAATTTTAATAACTTTAAATTTTCATGAATATCATTGTTTGAAGGTTAATTCGATGTCATTGTATACTTGCTCGTTAAAAACAAATATATTACTACACTACCGAGTAGATGACACAAAGTTCATCTTTCTTTTAAGCATTTTCCGTTTTAATTTTAATATACCAGTTTATATTTTAAAATAATTTAAATTATTATTAAATATTGTAATTAAAAAGTTATAAAAGAAAAAACTTTTTAAAATATATTTTAATTTATCATTTATATTTATTGAATGTATAAAATATTAAAAAATAAAAGAAATAATTACATAATAATTAACTATTATAATGTATAAAATATTTTAAAAACAAGAGTTGAGTCAAATTGTATATTTTTTTTTGAACAGCCAAAGTCAAATTGTATATAACATTGTGTTTTAGTATATGAAAGAAATAATTATAATTAAAAATAATTTTAGAAACAAGTTATATATATCAAATGAGAAATCTTATTATGTATACTTTTATATTTATAACTAGGCAGTTGCTTCCTGTATGATATATATTGTCTCCTGCATTTAACAAATATTCAATTTCACAACAATCTTTTTATTACTTTTATTTTAAAATTTATTTATTAAATATTTTTTTCTTTCATACTAGTCACGTATACAAATAAGTGCAATCAAATAAAAAACTGTTAACTTCTCTATTTCTTGATAAATATTAATAAATTTTCTTGATAAATAATAAAACAATCTAATAAATATTAAGGAATATTCTATATTTTCTTCAAGTAACATTAAATTAGTTATCAAAAAATTAAATATTGAATTAGTTATAAAAAAACTAAATATTTGAAAATAATGTGTTAAACTGAATTTTTAAAATTAATCATATTAAATTATAAATATCTTAACAATGCCCAACATTATTTTTATTATTGTTAAAAAAAACAAAATATGAGAGATGGTTATGTAAATGTGAAAAAAAATATTTAATATATAAAATAACAAATATATTATTAGTATTTTAAAAATTTATTAAGTGTAGGAAACATTTATAACTAAAGGGAAATATTTACACGATAAAAAAAAATAATGAGATTAATTTTCTAAAATATACAGTTAATAATTCCTAATCAAAAAAATTAAGTAATATCTAATTTTCCCATCTTTTAAAAAATGATTAGTAAGTAAATTTTTTTTTTATTGAGATTCAATATATGGCTGATACAACCTGCAACGAAATTTGCTATCCGCAAGTAACACGAGAATTGAGAAAATTTGAACCTGCATAAAAATTCCGCAGATTCTTCACAATTTAATATAAAAAGCATAATATTAATAAATAAGATGGATGAAATAAGTAAAATTAAAATTTAGAAAGTTATATACGGAATTTAAGTACTTTTTTAGTATAATAGTTACTTAATGTATTTTATTCTGTATAAAAAATATAAATTTAGTGAGAAAATTATTTTTAAGTGACTTAATTTGTATTTTACAAATCATAATTAAATTTTTAAAATTGAAACTTAGTCATGTACCACATGATATGATACTAGTTTGATTATTAGAATATACAGTCAGAACACCTGAGAGGATCTCACAGGTAGTTCCGCAACGTTGAATTATAATATATATTTGGTATATACGCTACAACAATTAACTCCGGAAGATGAGATGAAATGATGGCGTGATTTAGGGCTTGTAACTATGCAATATGTTTGCAACCTACGAATACGAATGCCACTTCATGTTGTTGATCGTTTCCTTATATTGTTGTAATAAAAAATAAAAAAATTACGATTAATTTATGTCTAATAATTTCTTTCTATTTTCAAGTAACCATATGTTCTTTAAACAGAGAATAGGGTGCAATCCTTGATTTTTTTATAATCCTTCAATTAAACTATGCATATTAACAAAATTTAAAAAGCATATTGCTCAATTGATTATATGTTGTGTACATTAAATATGATACTTAACAATTGTAATTGTTTAGTTACATTATTCTTATGAAGAAAAAATGAAGTTACTGCAAATGATGAAGTCATCTTCATTCATTCTTAATCTATTTAGAAGTAAATATTATAAGTCAATATTATATATATGTTTCACACTCAACATGTTGTAGTAACCAATCACGTGTAGATTAATATTAACCTTTTTCTCAAAGTCTTGCGTAAAATCTTAGAACCAATAAAAGGAGATTAAGATAATGGATGACGCACGCAAAGTTCACTTTCCGGTAAAACAGGCTCTCACATCTAATTCAAAAGTTGGGCACGACTTCTAGTTTTCTTTCCATTTCATTAATAAGTTCAATTATTTATTCTTTATTAGTATTATATAAAATAAAATATATTATAATTTTATTTATTCTTTATTATGACTATAGATATGTAGCAAACTAACCTGCACAGTGGGTTGCCTCCTAATTTTTAGCTATAAATACTTCCACAAACCGTTCCAACTCCCACTCAACCTTCCATCTTCTTCAACACTTGTACCTCTCCATCTTTCAACTTCTCATAATCACCACATTCATCATTTTCAATATTTGTCAAATTCCAAAAAAATGGCAAACCCAACACCAAAACCTAGTCCAAGTCTCATCCTTTTTGTCATCTTATGTTGTTGCTTGTGTTCATCCCTTGTTATGGGAGCCACTTTCAATGTGGTCAGCTTTGGTGCCAAATCAGATGGTAGAACGGACTCAACCAAAGCCTTCCTCAATGCATGGGCCAAGGCTTGTGCTTCCACCAACCCTTCCTCGGTTTACGTGCCGCAAGGGAGGTTCTTGCTCAGAAGTGCCACCTTCGGTGGCCAATGTCACAACAAAGCTATCACCTTTACCATTGATGGCACTTTGGTGGCTCCTTCTGATTACAGGGTCACCGAAAATGCCGATAAGTGGTTGCAGTTCGAGGGTGTGAACGGGGTTTCCATTCGAGGTGGTGTGTTGGATGGCCAAGGCACAGCCCTGTGGAGTTGCAAGAACTCCGGCAAAGGAAACTGCCCCACCGGTGCCACGGTGCGTTTCACTTTCATGCACTAATATCGCACGTTCACATAATTACTGGCTCCCATTTTATCTTATTTTGTTAATTTTTTTAAGTTAAAGCTGAAGGTGGAGTTGGCTTTCGTGATTAGTGAGTTTTTGTTTTATTTAATTAGTGGGAGGAATTCATGGGACGGTTTTCAACTGCTCAGTCTGGTTCGCTACAAGAAGTTGAACCAAATATCAAGGGAGGGAGTTAGTCAACATATATTCTTCTAATAATTAATAATTAATAAATAGTAATGATATGTTATGGTGGTTAGAAGAAGCTTTAGCAAATTAATTTGAGGTGAGGAGTTAGTCATAGCATTAATATATACTACTACTTAATAAATAAATAAATAATAGGTTATGTGGTTAGTTTGCTAGAACAATTGCTGCTGTGGACCTCAGGATTTGTTGATAATTTTTCTCTTACCCAATCTCATTCTTTTTTTTTCCACTTTCTAAAAGACTCTGTTGTGTTGTGTTCAGACATTGGCTTTCACCAACTCGAATAACATCGCAATTAGTGGGTTGACCTCATTGAACAGTCAAATGTTCCACATAGTGTTCAACGGATGTCAGAATGTGAAGGTGCAAGGAGTGAAGGTCTTGGCCGACGGAAACAGCCCTAACACCGACGGCATCCACGTCCAAATGTCCTCCCACGTCACCATCCTCAACTCCAAAATTCGAACCGGAGATGATTGCATCTCCATAGGCCCTGGAACCACTAACTTGTGGATTGAAGACATTGCATGTGGACCAGGACATGGAATAAGGTCATCTTTCATTCAAAGAAAAAAAAATCTTAATGTTATTGTTTTTGTTGTTCCATAAGTATTAACTGTTCAATTGGATTTTGCAGCATTGGGAGCTTGGGGAAAGATTTGATAGAAGCTGGTGTACAAAATGTAACAGTTAAAACCGTTACCTTCACCGGGACTCAAAACGGTGTTAGAATCAAGACCTGGGGGAGACCCAGCAACGGCTTTGTGAGGAACGTTCTTTTTCAAGACGCTATCATGGTCAATGTGGAAAACCCCGTTATAATAGACCAAAATTACTGCCCAGATAACAAGGGCTGCCCCGGTCAGGTACGCATGCAAATCATAATGGCACATTATCAAAGAAAAAAACATCACCTGATACACGTTGAACTGATGTCGTTTTCCGTGTTTGATTTTTGTTTTCACAAATAAAATAACAGGCATCTGGAGTGAAAGTGAGCGATGTGACATACCAAGACATTCATGGAACATCTGCGACGCAGGTTGCTGTGAAATTTGATTGCAGTTCCAAGTATCCATGCAGCGGAATACGGTTGGAGGATGTGAAGCTCACGTACAAGAACCAACGTGCTCTATCTTCCTGCACCCATGCAGATGGAGCCGCGTTGGGTTCAGTTCAACCCCAGAGTTGCTTTTAGACCCTAAAATACTGCACACAAAAAATATACTATTAAACCAAGATTCTTAATGGAGTCATAGGAAAAGATCATAGGCATACAGTGTCACTAAATATATGTTTTTTGTTTTTGTTTATGAGAAGTATCAGCATGTTGTAGTTTGAGGCGTTTGTAGCCCATTGTGCTGTCGTGGAGCCTGGTCTTACAATTGTTATGGACCGTATGAACTCCATTCTTCTATTGCATGATCGTATTTCTTCTATAAAATATACGTTACGATTTTTATAAATTTTTTAGTAGCAATAATAAATATATAAATAAGTGGCAAAGGTTATCCCAACCCAAATACAGAAGAAGAAAGAAAGAAAAATCAACATAATGTGCAATCCCCACACAGTTTTTACGCTGCAAAACAAATATTTCCAGTGTTTTGAACATAACATTAACCCATTTTGCAAACAGAAAACATCAATTTAGCAAAAGGCATGTACTGTAGAGCAAGAGCACCTCCAACTTGTTATTCGTATGCTCACATTGTCGAAACATTTAGATACATTCAGCAGCGTACCCTATATGATATATTATGCCTCTTTTGCCATCATCTTTCTTTCGTTGACCAGATCATTTGTTGTGTATTCAGAGCAATTTTGAATTATCTATGTAAGCTGATATGCCCTTCCTTTTATCATTGTTACCTGATTAAAAATCCTGTAGAAGAGAGCAAGAGAATACCACAAGACATTTTCTATATTGTACATTTATTCCTTAATCAACTTTATTATCTCCACTCACCTAATCGAAAACTATTCAAAGTATGTTCCATGCAATTGTTTTAGGTGTGCAAACAACAGGATAAATGTAAGAAGCTATCTTATATTACGCTGTTAAACTTATAGATGTTATGTAGTCCTTACATCTTTCTATATAAATGCCTCACTACGCTTAAGTTCCTGATATTATCCTTACATAGATTATCTATGTCATAAGGATTATAAGCTTGTTTACGGGTTTATACACTGGTATGAGTACGAAAAGGAAGTTATTAGATATTTATTGATGATTTAGATCTGCTTTTACTTGTGCTATAGCAAATAACATTATTCCTATAATTTCAAATACTCAATCCACATACTATATTATCCTTTTTATTTAAATCTAGGCATTCAACAATGTATGCCTCATTCCCATGATAGGAGTGCATTATTTAGCTTTTGTCGTTCTAGAGTCATTATTCTTTCATCCTTCAATGCAAATAAGAAAATGAGACAATAAAAAAATTACAACTACATATATATTTGTGTAGTTATAAAAATTGTTAACAAACTAACCAGTTAAGAGGAGTGTTTTTCTATTTTAGAAAAATGAATGACAATACAGACACAAGTACATTTACCAAGAAATCAAGGAAGTAACTCACAATGTATACTTATATCTACCAAATTTTGTTATACTTTAATTCCATTCTTGTCTTTCCTTAAATGTTGAGAATGTCTCAAATACATGCTTTAACTCCACTTTTGTCTTTCCTTTTATGTTAAACATGTTTCAATTATACTATCACAAATACATTTAATATTTTCATGTTAAATGTGATGTATTGAGTATGTAACATTTAGTTTGCACAAATATAAAAGATTAAAGAATAGTAATCATTCCTTCCAAATGTTTTTTTTTTTTTTTTTTTCGGTAGACTTGTTGTTTTTTGAAATACAATGTTAATTTTCTTTACCTGCTCATACATTTGTTAACCACTACAAGGTGTTTGTACATTTTTTTAATTTTTTTATAATTTAATCTCTAAAATTTTAAACAAACTAAGGATTAAATAATTAAGTCACTCTTAGACTAAACAATTAATTAGTCCCTATAATTTTTAGTATTACTAAATTCTAAATTATAATTTTTAGTATTACTAAATTCTAAATTACAGTTTTAAACATCTAATAACATTAATAATTTGTATTAAATTAATTTTAATATTTCAAGTTTTTAAATTTCAAATTTAAGCGTCTAAATAAATAGAGTTTCAATATCAACAATAGCCATCAACAATCCACTGAAAACATTTATATAATATCATGATTAAGATCCCTAACAACAATCACGGTTTCAGTTTCAAGAAGAAAAATAGAGGTCTAAAACACTAATCTCAATGAAGATTAACCCAAAATCTCCAATGAGTCATAAAGAAGAACGATGTTTGGTCACCAATGACTACGAAGAAGGTCTCTCGGTTGTGAGCACCAGAAAGTGAGGAAGAAGAAACATGGTGTAGTTTAAATCAAGTTTTACATTGAATTCGACGTCTGACGTAAAAATACTACTTTATTTACAAAATTATCACTACTTTTTTTTTTTTTTATATTGTGTGAATAGATATCGGACATAATGCTACTACGTAGTTGGTCTGATTCGCACTAGTGATTGGTTTATTAAATTGTAATTCAACCATAAACTTTGAAAAAAAAATCACGTTTTTGTTTAAGCAAATGAATTCAGGTGAAGAGAGAATAGGCATCCATAAAAGAAATGTAATAAGAAAAAGTAGATAAGGAAATCGGTGAAGGTCCCACAAGTAATTTTATATAAGATAAGAAAAGGATTAATATGTAATTGAAGAAGCTTGAGAAGAAAGTTTAAGAGGCTCGCCCTTGCAACAAAAAAGGCATAAAACTTTCATTAGAAAATGGTAATTTAAAGAAGAGTACGTTTATGTGTTTAGTCTAATATTATTTTTGAGATAGATAATCTGATATTATTTTTGAGATAGATGATTAGGTTTAAGTTTGTTGTTATCGGTCTTGTTTTATTTATACAAGTATTAGAACATCCTGAAGTGTTTCTTTCAATTTTATTTATTTTTTAATGTTAAAAAAATAATTTAAGGACTACTGGTAGAAAAATATTAGAAATTGTAGCATTATTATAAGAGTTAATAGAACAAACAGAAAAATGTTGAGGCATAAAAGGGAGACTAGAAAACTGATACAGGCCATCCGAACCAACACGCCATCTAGCAGAACGTCATTGGATTTTGGGATTATATGAAACAATGGGAGGAAAGAATTCATAATAAACTTATTGAAACTTACTTACATTAATAAGATTTTTGGTAATAGAAGGAACGTATTAAAGACTGTTAAGAGTTAAGAGTATATTTGGATTTTAAAGGTGAAGAGAAAGTAGTAGAACCAAATGAATGTATAGGAAGAGCTTGCCCATTCCCATCAGGTCTTTCAAAAGGAGCAGTGTTTTGTATATATTACGAATGGAATTTGTTACACCAAAAGAAACACCCGAATAAGGAAACCAAGTTTGAGAAGTAGGTGCAATGTTTGTTATCATAGCCTGTGGTTGAGTAGGTTGAGTATTTTGATAAGGATTGTTGGATTGTGGAGGCCAATGTGCTGTTGAACAATACCAAGAATTTGGGATAGATGAATGAGGAAAAGAAGAAGTTTGATATTGAGAATTAAATTTGTAACGACCATATTTAAAGCAAAGTTGACACTGCATCAAAACATATTTAAAATCAAATTATCAAGGTGTTAAAAGTTGAACATAATCGGTTTAAAAACTAAATTATATTAACTTACACTACATTCTTAAAATTCAAAACACCTATTCTAGTATTATCCGTATACATTTAAATCCTTCATTATTTGATTTAAAATAGTAAACAAGGTTTATGCCCAGATAAATAATATAAAAATTAAAAATTAAAATCAGAACAACAGTTAGAAAAACAGAATTCCTGAATATACGTTTTATAAGTAAATCAACAAACTTATTTTATTTAAAACTTTTTCTACAAAACTTAAAATGAGAATTTTTTTAGCCGAACTGTAGTTTTTTAACCTCTTATTAAGCCTAAAATCATGTATTCAATTAAAAAAATATTTAAAATGATTTTAAATATATTCTAATATCTACTTGTATAGATTTTTTTTTCCTAAAATTTTAGAATAAAAATTTCTATAAATCTTATTAGTGATAAATGTTTGCTTCGAGATTACATACTATGAATTTTAGTTGAAATATTTATATTAATTAAATTCATATTGAAATCAATTATTAAACAGAATTCATTGTAAATTTAATAGTTGTAACTCAAATGAATAATTTTAGCTGAAGTTTTAAAGTGTTTACATAAGAATCAACTTAATTAGTTGACTAGAGACCTAATTACAATTATTAAAAATTTGTCAGGAATTAAACTATAATTATTAAAAATATAAAAGGACTAAGTTACAAATAATAAAAATATTTAAGGACCAATTTACAATTATTGGAACATATAAGTAGGGGTCAATTTATAATTTTAAGAAATTTTAGGGTCTTATATGAAATTAAGAAAATATTTCTGGAGTTAAAAAAATACTTAATTTTGATCTTCGCGAATGTATATTAAACTTTTAAATCAAGAAGAAAGTGAAATATAGGTAATAATTAATATTATTTTATACATTATGTACATAAAAAAAACAGGTTATTATATAAACAACAAGTACAAAATAGAAAATTTATTACTTCATTGTGACTAGGTTGACATCTAATTTACTGCTAATTAATTATTAGAACTTAAGGTCAAAAAGCCAAAATTATTGGGACAATTATTTTTGTGTGGTTGGGTTTGTAACAATATGAACAAGATCAACCTTAGTCCTTGACATCCATTTTAGCTCGATTCTAAATAAAGAATTTGGAATGATTATATATAAATTTGAAGTTATAGTTATAGGTTAGGGACAGACTTGTGAATCCTCCTATATTGGCTAGTAATCTTCATGCGTATTAGCTTTCGAAATTGGCATATATAAATTTTGATGATTTCATTTAACTTGTATACATAATTTATGTAATATTAAAATCATGGTAGGCATATTTACACACAACACACTATAAACAAAGTGATTTTTTTTTAGAAAATACTAATTTGACACCACTATTCATATTATATTTCTATTTAATACTGTATTTTGTTAATAAAATATTATATATAAATAATAATATCAAAATATAACCACTTTTTTAACTATTGAGAATAGTACCATCATCTTTGATTTTGTTTGACAATATTTTTTTCATTTGGTCTTACGTCTCTTATATCAATATCAATCATGGCTTTCGTGAGAAATTTATTGTTTTCTTTTAGTTTTTCCTTTTAATTTCATATAAAAATAAAAATAGTAGTATTTTAAACGATACAGTTGCTTACAATTTCCAATCAAGATTTGCTCTCGCATCAATTTTCTTCCTTTTATATCGGTTAAACGTTTAAGTTCATTAGTTCATATAATACAACTCTTTGGTTGGTTTTTTCCTACCTGTTGTTTGAGTTCGAACTAATTAATTTGGATTCGTTTCTAGTTTATCTATACGATGCTTATTACAAATTATGTGATTATATAATCATATGATTGCAAATAATTAATTTTACATCTAATTGTGATTTTCTTTATCACAAAAGAATAACTTAATGTGAGCCATAAAGGAGTATCGTGGCCCTTTTACAAAAAGTCACACCATAACTCATATAAGTGAAAAATAATCAGAACACTCATTTAAAAAAAAATCTAGAATAAGTTTACCTAAAAATAACCCCCAACTAGAACCATAGGTGGTATTACATCAGTGCAAAATAGGAAAACATATTCTTAAAAAAGGATTACAATATATAAAAAGTACCAAAATGCCTGCTGATATAACCCAATGAATAGTGTTCTTGTGAGCCACTTCCAACTATGTTTTACTGATCTAAGTGCTTGGATTAAAAACACAAAATTGTTGGTATAATTAGACATTTAAAACATTCTCAGTACCATCAAGACACTCCTTCTACAAATCCACAAACAATTCAAAACACCTTGTTAACATAGATTCCTACAAAACGCACAGTTGTTGCAAACGAAGGTGACGTCCTATAGAGACACATCCCAGCTAGTCTACTATAAAACTCAAAATACCTTACTGCTATGGTTAAAGAAATTCTGATACAATTAAGCATACCACTAAATAAAGAAAAATAATCAGAAAAATTATCATATTTATCTACCAAAACTAGTACATTATTTTTAAGCATTTTACACACTATTGATACCAATTAGAATAAAACAATATAACCTATGATATTTTTGATATTTCAATCATAACCAAGTATTTATTTGTGTCATACACTATACTTCCTCAATGTCTACCTTTCATTTATTAAAAATAACTCTATTTCTAAAGTTTCAAATTCCCTAAATAATAACAACCCATACTCCTTTTCATATATTGTTCATACTTTCAAATAATTCCTCAAAGTGCAAATGTTGAAAATTATGGGTTGACAATGGTGCACTGAGTTAAGACTCACCCATTCATCACACATGTTCCAAATTCTATTGACAATAGTACAATTAAGGAAAAGATGGTTGGTGGATTCCTCTTCACCCTTGCACATCTCACAAAGAACGTTTCTCATTCTTACCCTTCTTCTAACCAAATTTGCCTTAGTATGAATCCTATTCAAGAGTATTCTCCACCCTAATAACTGAGCTCTTGGAAGGGTATGTAAGCTCCAAAGTGTACTGAATGTCTCATTATTCTCTCCATCAAAAGTTAGTGCAGAACCCAATAAGCAGACGTACAAGAAAATTTGTCATCCCCTTCATCACCCCAAAGTCTTGTGTCCTTACAATCTCTTTTATGTGTTGTAGCTGCCACTAACTATATAAGCTCTCTTTTCATATCAGTTTCCCACTTAAATTTATCCCTCTCCAAGTTGTGTTCCAACACCAAGTTTCCTCCCGTCACTTCCCCCTTTCCTTAACTGTTTTATCATTAGAATTAGAGAGAGTAACAAGTCTAGGGAAGCGGAGGTTGATTTCCTAATCAAATATATTCCCAAAATTTAATAGTTTCGTCGGGCCTAGTTTCCAATTTGTATAACTATCAAACCAATTACCTGGCTATCCTTCCCCACAACTCTTGTAGATATCCCTCCACCACCATGAATCACACTTGTCTCTTAGATCCAATCTAACCTTACCCCTAAGCCTGTACTTAGAATGAATGATATCTTTCCATAAGCCTTTATCGTCCTCCCCTAAGCGCCAGAGCCATTTAGCTAATAGTGTAGTATTAAACTGTTCTATATCCCTAACACCCAACCCTCCTACTACTTTTGGCTTACAATTATATTCCCACCTAATTCAAGCAACTTTGCTCTCTTCATAACCCCAACCCCATAAAAAGTTTCTCTGTCGTTTAGTAATCTCTTTACAAATGCTTTTAGGTGTTTTGAAAACAAAAGGATAGAAAAGAGGAATAGTTGAGATGATATAATTGATGAGACACACTCTATCAGCCATAGATAGCATCCTCCTTCCCCAAATAGACAACTTTTTTCTAATTTTATGAAAAACATCCATCCAGAACTGATTTTTCCTAGGATTTCTCCCAATTAAGACCCCTAAATATTTGAAAGGGAAAGCCATATAATCATAGTTAAGAGTCATAACATAGTTGTCAAGAACATTCATGTATAAACCTATCCCTCCCACTTTACTCTTATGAAATTTAACCCTCAAACCCAACACTATTTCAAAACACCCTCAATATGATTTTCATGACCAAAATATTCTTAATCTCATCCTAAAAAAAAAAAGATAGTATCATTTGCAAACTGAAGTAAATTAATTAGCACTTGGTTAATCACTATTTTCATTCCCTAAAGCAATTGCTTCTTAAGTGCTTCTCTAACTAAATCGATTAAGTCCTCTACCACTACGAGATATAAAAATGGAGTTATTGGGTTCCCCTGCCTCAACCCTCTAGTTGGTCTAAATTTGTATGTTGGAGTTCCATTTACCAACACTGAAATGGAAGTCGACTCCATAAAGGCCATAATCCAATTAACCCATGTAAAATCCAAGCCTAATAATTATAATATAAAAAAGCCATAATCCAATTAACCCATGTAAAATCCAAGCCTAATAATTATAATATAAAAACTTCCACCTAATTGTAAGTTTTCTCAAAATCAACCTTAATAATAGTGACTCTCTTATTTTCTCTCGTGCACTCTTCAACAACCTCATTCAAAATAACAACACTTTCAAGTAGTCCTCCTCCTTAATAAATATTGATTGAGAATTATGAATGATTTTAGACATTAGCCTTTTCAACCTATTAACTAAAACTTTAAAGATTATCTTATAAACACAACCTAAAAAAAATAGGCTTAAAATCTTCTAAACTAAGCGGATTATCTTTTTCAAAAATTAAAATGATAAAGGAAGCATTTCACCCTCTAGAAATTTCACTAGATTACTGAAGTGTTCTGTATCATTAACAATCTCATACTAATTACTCTTAAGAAGCATAAATTAAATCATCGTGTTTAAAAACTGCCAGATTGACTGACAGCTTCCTTAATTTCCAAGTCTTTAATGGGGCAAGTTAACATGCTATTATAATTCGAAGATAAATTAGGGAATTTTTCCCTCTTCCACAGAATCTATCCTCCTCGAAATAATCATGTACTGCAAATTTCACCTTGAAAGTTTTCTCACACCAGTAACCCTGAATGTTAATCCCTTTAATCTCATTTTTCATTCTCCTCCACTTAATGGTAGAATGAAAAATTTTAGAATTACTATCTCCGTGTCTTAACCACTCACATGTTGCCGTCTGTGCTAAAATAGATTTTTCATTACGAACTAACTGGTTGAACTGACTAAGCGACTGTATACGTGTATACATAATCGTTGAATTAATAATAATATATTCCACAGTAAATTAATAGAATTCGATATATACACATTATAAAAGATAATTTCACAAATCACTTACGGTTCATAGCTAAACCCCGAAGCGAAGTAAGAATAACTTAGTTTATATATATATAAACATAGAGACACAAAATTAGTTGGATATTAAAAACCCATGCGTGAGGACTTATCATTGCATATAATAATTTCACACAAAAATATTTGATATAATTAGTTGCATGCTCATGAATGAAAGAATGAACTGTATGCATGACTTTTTGATTATGAGAAAGAAGTGTTCATCGGAAAGTGGAAAAGAGAGAGAAAGAAGAAGCTTCTGCCGACTTGGTAGTGTTATATGTCAGAATGAGCTCCATTACTTTTTATTTTTTGGAAATTAGAAATTACTTCTTTGAAATACTAAGATTTACCAGAGATTATTAATGTTTTTTTTATGAACAGAACTAAAGACCGAATTTTAGATTACATATTTACATGCATAATTATCTGTCAATGATATATAGTAGAGCATATAAATAATGAGGCCCATTATTTTGTGGTGCACAAAATTAAGTCAAAATCCACTAGGGGCCAATAGGATAACATGGAATCCTTGGGGGACCAGGTAGAAAGATGATGAACAAAAGCAAAATTGTTTGAGGATATGTAAAGTGATGTCTTCACTGTTTCTCCTTCTGTAACGAAAACATGATAATCTTGTTGGCCATGCTTTGTTTGTTCCATGAAGGTTAAGACAAGATAAGGGCCATGGGACCCTCATCTTAGATATATGATCTAGCTAGTGAGGATGTCACTTCATGTTACTTTGTGAACCGCCCTAAATTTGTCCCCTTAAATCAAATCACCTTGAGCACTTGAGATGTTCCATAATAATATGAGCCCCTTATGCTTTTCTCACAAGCAGATAATTGCGCCTGGAACCTAAATTTCTTTTTATGGGAATCTTTCCAAAACAATCCAATGCACTTTGCTTCAACAAGTCACAGATACTCCAAGAGCAGACAAGAGGGACCTCTCTTGTAGTATTAGGGTTTCTTTTGAAAGAAAGGAACCTTAAGCAATAGATCCCAAGAGATTTCTCAAGAGTCAAATTCATCATCATGCCATTATCAACATATCTCCATGCCTTGCAACCCCAAGGACACAAATAATATTAAATTGAACTTGGAAAAGTTACAATTAGTGAAATGATACTCTCCAAACTGTCTCACTCGTTATCTGTTAATAAATTCTAAAATTTCTTGTCTCATCCCTGGGCATGACTAATTTCATTGATTTTTGGCAAATTTCTAAATCTAAAAATTTGGAGTTTTAATCACCGCAGAAATATATTTATCTTTAGAAGCTTGGTCGTGCTAAACATCAATTTGATTTTGTTTTTACATTTGACGAGGACAATAAGTTAAACAACATAGAAAAGAAAAGATAGCAAAAAAGTAAGCCTACCCTAAATGAAAATGTAAGGGAATCTTATATCTAATCATAAAATTGCTAAAGATTGTACACAGTCGGTGTGAGTTTACAAAAAATAATTAAAAAGGCCCTTAATAACTATTGTTTAGTGGATAATGGAAATGGACTCAAGGACTTCCTTGAACAACAAGTCTCACTCAATAAAGTTGACAATTGATTACAATTATAAGCACCCTGTTAGCCCACTAAAAGATGTAATGAGATGTCTCAACCAGGTACACCCAAACAATTAGGGTCATGAAGTTAATTAATTATATCTTCATTGTTAGATCTTAGAAGGGCTTAAGATTTCTTGTTGCTTGGGTTTGGATGCAACATGCCGAGTAGTCTCGTACAATAGATATGAAAATGGAAAAATGAAGAATAAACGGAGAAGTGCATTACAATTAAATCAAAATTGGGCTTTTTTTAGTTCTAACTTTTCATCAATTAGGTAGTCTGTTCTTTATTATTGACATTTTATTATAACGTTTTTTTGTTCTGTTATTAAAATATAAGTACGTAGAACTAATTGTATACATTATAGAGTTATAAACTTTATATATATATATATATTTGATTGTACTTTTTTTGAAACTTACCGAATAAGTTCACTAAAAATAGAAAACGTATATCACATAAATACCTCAAAGAACAAAAACATAAATAAAGGAGTAAGAAGGGATAGAATCAAACCCATGAATTTATCATGATTTGATTAAACGTTAAAGGATAATGAATTTCAACCTACATTTATAGACCAAATTTATTTTTCTTTCTTTCTTGAATTACATAAAAAACTTAGTAAAGATTATAACTTAATTTTACATTTAAAATGTGTGTTTCATCTTTGTTGGATCGGGCACTTATCACTAGATCAAAAATTATAGTCATTAGTTAGGACGCAACTCTGACAAATTCTTCCTTCACCTCTATACTTTCTTCATGCATCTCCATACAAAAATTTAATTCTTAAAGTACTTCTGTAAAAATGACCAAAATGACTCTTAATTATTTGATTATATTTGAAAAACAAAATAATAACAGAAAGACATCCCTATTCGGTTTTCATTTTGAAAATAAATGTATATCAAATGAAGTGTCATCTACTTATATTTTTTTTTTCAAAATATAAACCAGATGCATCTCCATCTGGATTGTTTGTTGGTTTGCTGTACTGTGCATTCGGTTGTCTTTTAAAACAATGATGACATGGCATGAACAATCAATAATTTCTGCTGCCATTAGTTATTTGTTTCGAAATAGCAACATCATCTTCCTTTTTATTACATTAATTTTTATTTGTACTTTTTTCTTAGTTTAGATTTCTTAGTCAATACATATTGAGAATAACTTCAATTCATATTTAACTTAAATCTATTACCTTATAATTTTATATTTTAAAAGTAGGAAAGAATAAACCGTAAATTTCATTCTTAGAATACCACACGGAATCTTAAATAGTCTTTGAAATAAACAGACTATATAGAAAATCTTCTAAATATTAATAATCATACTAAATAAATACCATTTTTTAAGAGGGTATTTAATTAAGAGAGAAGAGAACAAATACATGAGGCAGTAAATTATATATTAAAAAAATATTACTAGAAAATTGTTAAATAGTGACCGAAAAAATCAGTCATTATCAGTAACTAAATCAGTGACTAAAAAAATCGGTTTCTCTTAGTGACCGAAAAAGCGGTCACAAATTCGGTCATAGATTCGGTCACAAAATCGGTCATAGAATCGATCACAAATTCGGTCACAAATTCGGTCACAGATTCGATCACATAATCGATCACAGATTTGGTCGCAGAATCAGTCATAAACTCGGTCACAGACTCGATTACAGATCTTGTCATAGATTCGATCATAGATTCGGTCACAAAATCGATCATATAATTGGTCATAGATTCGATCCCTATACATCAATAATAATAATAATATTAATAATAATAGTAATAATAATAAGAATAATAATAATAACAATAATAGTAATAATAATAATAATAATAATAATTATTATTATTATAATTATTATAACAATTATAATAATAATAATACTATTTATAATAATAATAATAATAATAATAATAATAATAATAATAATAATAATAATAATTGTAATTGTAATTATAATAATAACTATAATAATAATCGTAACATAATAGAAAAATTATTTTGGTATGATGGCTATAGGCTCTCTCAAACTACTGAGGGGTCTTGGGTTCAAAATTATAAACAAAAATAGTATAAATAATAATAAGAATAATAGATGTTAAAATAATATTTTTTTTATAATAAAAATAATATTCAAAATTTTTTAAAATAGTAGTGAAAGAATGAAAACTGAAAAAAGTATAATTGTTTGCATGTTTGTTTGATATGTATGTTTACGTGGGGTTCAATGGAGCCACGTTCTAAAAAAGTAAAACTGAAACAAAACGAGAAAGAAAGTGTAGACACCTGACAACAGTAACAACGAACTAACAAACAACCGGATGTACAGAAACAACGAACTAATAGACAACCGGATGCACAGTAATAGCAAACCCAACAGACAACCAGATGGGGGTGTATCCGGTTGTCATTTTGTTTTGCAAATGACAATCGAATGACACCTCATCCGGTTTACATTTTTTTCAAAATGTAAACCGGATGGGAGTGTCATCTGGTTATCATTTTGTTTTACAAATATAATCAAATAATCAAGGGTCATTTTGGTCATTTTTACAGGGGTACTTTGAGAATTAAATTTTTTTATGGAAGTGCAAGAAGAGGGTATGGAGGTGGAGGAAGAATTTGTCCGTAACTCTTTCTACTTAAGAGCGTAGTAGTCCAAACACCACGATTCGATTGTGACTTGGCCCACTTGGCCTCGATCATGAGACAATTGATGTGGGACAATTGATTTCAACTGCAATGATCTCCCCCTCAACAATTGTCCCTCTAGGAATTGAACTCTTTGATTATGACTCAGTCCACCTAGCCTGCACTACAAGACAATTGTGTAACCTACAACAATCTCCCCCTGAATAATTATCCCATTGGGAATCAAACTCGTGCCTTGGCTCTGATACTAATCATTGGATCGAGTACTTACCACTCGGCTAAAAGCTATAGCTATTAGTCAGGGTGCAACTCTTTTTACTTAGGAATGTAGCAACCCAAACGTCATGATTCGATTGTGACTTAGCCCACCTGACCTCCGTCATAGGACAATTGATGTCACCTGTAACAATCTCCCCCTTAGCAATTGTCCCACTAGTAGGAATTAAACTCTTGACCTTGGATCTAATACCAATTGTTAGATTTAGCACTTACCACATCCAAAAGCAATAGTCATTAGTCAAGATGCAACTTTTTCTACTTAAGAGTGTAGCAGCCCAAGCGCCACAACTCGATTGTGACTTAGCCACCTAATCTCCATCACAAGACAATTAATGTCACCTGCAACAATGCTTAACACGAGATGTGAACACATTAGATGCTTTCAATAACAATAGACACAATTGGCTATACAAGGTTGATTTCCACCATACAAGTTTATAAGGCGTGTTGCACTATATAGTTAAACAACCTCCTTTATGAGATGTATTTCATCTTGATCCCTCAACAAGTTTAGACAAAAATCCATGGGAACCTCATATTTTAGTCCATGAATAAACAACAAAGTACACCAAAATTCAGTTATAGTATAGACTTTTAATTCAATGGTTCAAAACACATGTTTGCATCTTATAATTTGACCCCTTGTTATTTCTTCGCTCTCATATTGATTGCACTATGTATATGAAAACCAAGGATGTTGAATATTGTCTGAGTAGAGATATAGCTGATTTCCTATGATTCTTCTGCATTTCATAGCTTGCGTCTTCCCCTGTTTGTGAGTTTAGAATATTGTTATAAAAATTTACTCTATATGGAATCTTTTCTAAATTGTCCTTAGTATATCATGTTCTTAATTACTTTCACATTCAAATTCAAGTCAACAAAGTAATTAAATCAGTTATTACAATGTGGGTTTTCAACATTCAAACAATCTTTGTTTTATAAGCTCTTTGAATCCAATATTTTGATCATCACTGCTTATGGAAATTATTTGAAATGGTTACACGCTTTCAATTAAGTATATTCCGTGTTCTTTTGAATTATTTACTATTGTAGATTAAGCTTTTATTGCATAGAACAAAAAATAGTTATTCTTTCTATACTGAGCATCTAATAAGAAAACGACAAAGATGAACATTTGTTACCTCTGAAATTGTCATTCAAAGCTCTTAATGACTATCTTCTCTGAGGCTATATATACAATATCATTTCCACTTTGAAAAACAGAAGAAAATGAAGTGATTTACACCTTGCAAAGTGTAAAATATTTGAGCATCTACTATTCAAGAAAGTGTTTATTGCTTATCAGCTACTTTAGAGTGTCTATCAGTTTGGGTTGTGCTAAACCATCTTATAATTCTTGACAATTGTGAAGTGAGCCCAATGAGCTTTAGATGTGCTCTCTTTGAGAGTATTTTTCTTCTCATATTGAGTGATTTCAATCTGAATGATGATTGGAACTGATTTAACCTGGAAATATTTGTATACTTGGTGTAACTTAGAGAGACTTGTGTACTTGGTGTAATTTGGAGAGGTTCGTGTACTCGGTATAACCTATAAAGGTTTGTGTACTCGTGATAACCTATAAAAAAAGTTTGTGTACTTATTATAAATGTTTATATATAGTGAAACCTCTTGTGGTAGATAATCTTAATTTGTTTTATTACTTGTGATGATTTGAATTCAAGCTCCATTCAATCTTTCTTCTAGAACTAGTTGTTGCTAAGGAAATCTTTTGTAAAAGAACTAAGACACCTTTATACTCTCATCTAATTTATAAAATTCTTTTCAACTAATAAAAAAAATCCATTTTTTATATTAATGTTTACAATAAGATTTTCTATCAATTTTTTTTTTCTGTCAGCTCGTCATGTTTTTTTCACATTCCTACTATTCCTTTTAGAATATTAGTTACTTTTTTTAAAAAGACCTATCTGTATTGGAATAAGGAACTAATAGTTTTTTTTTTCTAAAATATGTTTAATTAATTCATGAGTTTACTAAAAATATAACAAAATATTTCAAATGAACGAAATAATTTCTCTTTTAATATGTTTTAACAATACACACATATGAAAGTTTCATTCAACTATTTTATCTTTAAATATGATAAGGATAATTTTAGAACAGTGATATAAAAATTGTCTATAACTAATTTAATTGATTTAAAAAAAAACATGTAAATTAATTGAAAGATCATAACTAGAGATGGAAGGATTGTTAATTCTGGTATTAACAATTAGACAAATTTCTAGGAAATATTGGTAAAGGGGATTTTGTTTTTTTCTAGTACATTATTTTCTAGAGTATACAGTATGAGATTGAACCTAGTCAACATATTCTAAAACCCTAATTATTTGTCTATTTTGCTCAATTTTGTCGATCCTAAACCTCGTGCAATGTACACTGTTTGTCATAGGGAATGGCATATTTGGGAAATGGGTCCCCTTTGCATTGAACCTGATATGCCATCGTGTTTCCAAGTTCAAAATCTTTGTGGCTTGCTTCCTTTTAGTCAAATCTCAGTTCTCAACAAACCAACCAACCTAAAGATATTGGTGGTTTCTTGCCTCCCTAACGGTCCAAGAACCATTGTCCTATTAAATTTTTGCATTTATTTTGTCCAAGGGAAGATATTCTATCACTTATATATGTTATATAATTTACTCTTATTAACTTTTTATATATAATAGGATTAATTATATAGGTCTGGTCTCATTTAGAGTTAAATAAGTGTTTCAGTAAATTAAAAAAAGAAAATATATTTTTAATTGTTCTTAACCCCAATTCTAAAAACATTTCATATAGATATAAGAGAAGAATACATCAAACAAAAAAAAAATCATTTAGTTGGAAAATCACTTTAACCTTATAAAACTTTATATAAAATTTAAAAAATTAAATACGACATATGTTAATAGTATAAAGAATGATCCAAATCATAAAAACCTAGTTTCCAAATACCTAATAATTTTGCCATGTTCATGTGCTTCCACTACATTGACCGTATAAGTGCACCTAATCACGTTGTCGTAGACGGCGGGTTTGTTATGGTTTGACAGTTGCGAAAAGAAAAAAAAATAATACATCATTACCCTACCTAACTCACCTGCCTATCAAATCTTTTTGGCCTGCAATCATTCTATTCATTTCCACTGTGTTTCAGACTAAGAAATTGAACCACTTCAACAGTGTTCTAGACTTCACAATCCATTTTTCATTCTTGAAAAAACATTTTAGTTTGTTAACCAATAACAATATAGTAAATTATTCTGGTTTGAAATCTTAAACAAACAGTTGTAATATTTAAGATTAAAATACTCTGGAATCTTCTTCTATTTGGAGCAAATGCTATAGTCTATGGTTTGGGAGTTATAGTCTATTTGGAAAAAGTATTGTAATGAACTCACAACTTTTAATCCTTTATGTGAACATGATCCTTTTCTCAAGAAAACTTTGACTCACTGGTACTATCTTTTTAGAGTCTATGTTAAATGAATAGTTATTTGTACTAGAATTCAATTAAAAAATAGTAAGCATGCTAAGTTACCTCGTTTTGCACACTTGAGAGTTCGTACCAACGGCTTCAACTTTTTAATAATTATTTTCTTATCATGATTATAGAAAAAGCTCAATCTGTAGATAATGGCCTACAATATGAATCTTTTATTCACAATTTCCATCGTCAAAGAAAACTGCATTTCATTTTTTCCGTATTGTGCTGCGTCGCACGTCTATCATGTCGCTCGAATTATTCGATTTTTCATCAAAAGTATTTATAATAATCTCAATAAAAAATTATGTTGTTATGAAAATATTATCAAATTTTTTTTAAAAATATCAAAATATCCTTTCTTTTGTGTTTTTTTTTTTTATAAATATAAGTAGATATTAAGCATAGAGTAGAGAACTTATAGTAATTGACCAACTAACAGTAGTCTAATAGTTGACGAAAAAGCAATAATTGGATCCATAACTCAAAGATCTTGGCATTAGGCCTCTCATGTTGATAAAATATTTTTCTTAGGGATCATTCCTCTTATCTTGAACTCTCTTTTTGTTGATGTGGCATGGATAGGTATTAAGTTGAGAACACTATTATTTATTGCTTAACTTTTCTGCCAAACCCTATATTTCTCTTTCCTTCTCCAAGACACTAGGATATTTTAGTTATATTATTATTATTATTATTATTATTATTATTATGATTATTATTATTATTTATCCTTTGATTTTACTAATATTTCCTTAGGAGATTGGTCGTGTAGGATGAGGAACTACATATGCTCCATTTATTAGAAAGAATTAATGCTTGCATTATATTATATTTTGATTATCAAAAAATATATAGTAATAAAGGAACCAATTATTCAATTATCATCTTGATTCCTAGCTAAATGTCTATCAGGCACACAGAATTAGGCATAAATGGCTTGGAAATTCATGTTTTGATTTCACCTTTGACCTAAAAAAAATATAGTAATAAAGGAAAACAAGTATTCAACTATCATACTATGATTGTCATGTTATGCTTTCACCTCTGACCTAAAAATATTGGAAGGTGGATGTTCTTGGTAACATTCTAACAATTATTATTAAAAATTGTTTTTTCATATATTTATTAGATAAGAAAGTAAGTTATATTTGAAGAAAATTAACTCTAACTTTTATACTAGTCATTTCCCATCTTTAACCTTCTCTTCTCATTATTTCTAATTTATCACGATTTCCAATTAGTTGGCTATTCAAAATATGTAAAAAAAATTACAAAAAAAATAAAATTACAAAACTAGATCACTAAATTATGTATATTCTTTTATAAAGATTTTAAAATTTTATTTCAAATTAATGACCAAAAACATATTTATCTATAATATTAAAAACTTTGTTCACGATATTTATTTGCCATATTAAAAAATGTGAAAATTTTGTAATTTTGACTATTGAAATAAATTATTAAGTATAATTATTTAAAACATTATATAGATATCTATCTATGTATGATTAATTACATTTTAACAATACAACTTTTTTTAATAAACAATCTTTTGTTTAATACGGTATTATAAGTTGTCTTAAAATATATGTTGTAAACTATACCTTATTCTAGTTATATATTTTTTTAATTCTAAATTTATATATAATATTAAAATGTTATGTTAGCATATTACGTAGATCGGCCGTATCCCAAATGAATTTAGTCTTATCGAATCCAATAAAAAAAATGAGGTTATCAAAATATCAAATAGAATAAAAAAATTAACATGTTCACCTTCTCTTATAAAATAGAAAATAAATAGTAGCAAGTAATATATATATATATATATATATATATATATATATATATATATATATATATATATATATAATCAATGCAACCTAAAAGTAATAGTGCAAGATTGAATTATTTTATAAACATATAAATGTCAAAACACTGAGAAATTTCAATTATTTCATAAGTATATAAATGCCAAAAGAATGAGACAAGGTAAACTAAAATGTGTTAATAAATAAAAGATTACTGAGACAGAAATTGTGCCTCGAGATAAAGATTATAGTTTAAAATTAAAGTTATATATATAAAAGAAGACATATTCAACACGTGTTAAAAACTATTTGCTGTACCCGTTCTACAAATAATTAAGTTATTTTTAATAAATTTAATATACCACTTAGAAGAGGCGAAAGTTGTTTATTATTAAAACTCTGTAAATGTCAAACGTGGGAATGATGAAGAGCAATAATTCTATTCTATTCTTCTTTGTTCTTCAGTTTCTCGAATTTTATGTTCAAATTTTTAGTTCTTCCTTGGTATTTTTTTTTTTTCTTTATTCTTCCTTATTATATGTTTCATTTAAATTTTCAAGTAGTTATACCATTTCCTTTATTAAATTCTCTTCTTATATTCTTATGTTTAACTCAGTAACTCTTATTCAAACTTTTCTTCATTTTTAATTCGAGTACCTTTTTCAGATTGTTTTTCAAACTAATTTCATTTTATCAATTAGGTCTGTCAAGAATTAATCATTGTGACATTAACATTCACCTTTACTTCAAAAATCAAATATCTTTATAATGATTAGGATTCTTGACCAACAATTTTAAAACTAAAATAATATAATTAAAATTTATATGTATTATTATTGTAATTAATACAACAAAAATAGTACATAAATTAATATAATAATAACTATAAAAAGTATCATACAGATTTTACTATTTATTTCTTTAAAATTTTGAACTTAACAATAATTAAATTAGAACTAAGATTTAAAAAGATAATCATAGTTAAAAATTGATTATAAAAAATATAATAATTAGAATTTTCTTTTATGTTTCTAAAAGGAATCTTCATACAAAACTATAAAAACATTTAAATTAGTAAAAATTTAAGAACTTAAAAAAATAAAATATAACTATTTAAATTCTTATATTTCAAACATTATTCACATATAAAAAATTATTTAGTATGAAAAACAGGAAGTCCATGCATCAAATATAATATATTATAAAACTAATATTTATTATCAAGTACAGCAAGAGAAATATATAAAACAAAATAATCAAGACACAAATAAACACAATGAGGTCTTTTTTCACTTTTTTTAAATGGATCAAAACAATAAAAGCAATGAGTATTATGTTTTACTAAAGAGGATCAACTCAACAAATCTTAAAATATAAAACAATATTTTAATTTTGTTTTTATATAAATTTCTTTCCGTTTATTTTTTATTATATTTAATTTTATGTTTTAATAATTATTAAAATTAAATAAATGCTATAAAATAATTTTAAAATCATTCTAATTTAATTCACGATTTCTGAAATATTCGGGGAACGGGGGGTCACGACACCTTCCCGTTCATAATATTATGTATAAAAATTAATGTTATTAAAATTCAGTCGTGTCATTTATATTTCTAATCTTTAATATATTTCATAAAATATTTGATTTTTTTATTTGATTTATGTTGAAAAAATTTCATAAATTGCTACTCATAATAAAAAAAATTGATAAACAATTTGTTTTTAAGGTTTGAATATTGTTCAATTACTTTTTATACCAAATTTCATAGCAAATTCAATATGATGTGTTATGAAAAAGATAGTCTTACACTCAATTCAGATGATTTTCCAACTGGTTGTTGATCTAAATGTAGGTGAGGGTATGGTGGAACATGATGAGTGTTATGGTAGCACGTGTAAAAATGCTAAGGTTCACTATGAAAATAAGCTATAGATTTGGCACTCAATTGATTAAATGTCAGTTACTGGAATTTTTTTTATATTTTTATTATTAAACATTTATTTTATCTTGTTAAATAAAAAATTATGATAATAATATTAATGTATTAAAAATATGTCAAAAAAAGGTTTATTATTGATTTTTTTTCTCCTTTTAATTCTTTTCTTGTACTTTTAAAATATTGTTTAATCTTTTGAAACCATGCTGGAGTTCTTGAATTGGGATGCTAAAGGTTATCTTAGCATTCACAAATAAGCAAACTCATTTTTATAATCAATTGATTTCACAAAAGTTAAGTGGTAATTAAAGTATAGTCTTCCAGGAAAATATATGAAATACATAGGTGAAATTATGTTCTTTGAAGCGTTAGTTATTAAACACTAATGTAACATTTTCAATAAAATTTAAGAGACAGAAATAAATAAAGTCAAATGACTAAATTTTAAATTAATACTAAGCACTTTTGATTAAATTAAAGATACATGTTTTCATAAACATGATAGAAAGCACTCCCAAACATAGAAAACTTAGAAAATTTTAAATTTTTTTCTCAAATTTTCTAATGAGAAACTTAATACTAAAAGTAAGGAAGTTTTTTTTTTTTTCATAGCATTCTAATTCTGAAGTCAATACAAGAGATATTTTTATATGAAGATATTTGACTCTCTTGCAGAGTACGAACTAAAGAATGTGGAACTAATTACAAAAGAGAAGAAACACTCAATTTCAGTACACTTTTAGATGATAACTTGTTCTATGACCATGTGAGGCTTTATGATGGCCATGTATTGAACACCTCAATTAGGATTTTGACTTTTCATATAAAAATGATTGAAGGTTGACTTGCAAATTACAATGTTAACCTCCAATTCAAACTCTAATTGATGCCCAATTATATCTTACTTGTACTTCTATTATTTTTAAAAGAAAATATATAACTATACATGTATCTACATTTTATCAAGGCTTAAGAGAAAGAAAATAAGCTTTGATATTTTACTCTCCAAAAGAGGAGAATCTTCTTAACTCCATCTTTTTTCATCCTCCTAGCCATGAACCTTGTTAGTGGTCTAATGTATAGCCTCTCAGATGGTCGTCCATCAGAACCTCACTCTTGAAGAAGATCTATCCTCAAATCGAAATCTTCCTCATAATTAGTAGCTCCTACAAATGGTGTAAGATCACAAACATTAAAAGTGGGGTTGACTCCATATCTAGGTGGAAGATCTAATCCATATCCATTATCATTAATTTTTTGAGGATTTGAAATAGACCATCTCCTCTTGGACTAAGTTTAGACTTTCTTTGAGAAGAAAATATTCCCTTTCTCAAATACAACCAAACCCAATCCCCTTTCTCAAAATTTATTTTTTTTCCCCTTTGTTGTTGTATTCAATATTTTTTTAGTGTTTTCCATTTGATCTTTAACATTCTCATGGAACTTCTTGATAAATTTCCTTTAGACACTTCTTTATGAAATGAAGTAGTTGTATCTGGAAGTTGTAATAAATCAATAAGTGTGAAAAGATGAAAGACATAAACAACCTCAAGGAGAGAAAGATTAGCAGTCTTGTGGACTACTCTGTTATAAGAAAATTGAACATGAGGAAAATATTCATCCCAAGACTTCTTGTTGCCCTTAATAACTACCTTTAACAAACTGGATAAAGATCTATTTACTACCTCAGTCTACCTATCAGTTTGAGAATGGAATGTGCTAGAAAACAGAAGTTTAGTTCCAAGCTTTTTTCTAAAAAGTTTTTCAAAAATGGCTTAGGAACTTAACATCCCTATCATACACTATAGTCTTATATAAACCATACAATCTGACAACTTTAAAAAATAGTCTAAAGACATAGCGAGCATCATCTATTTTGTGGCATGGTATAAAATGAGTCATCTTGTTGAAACGGCCCACTACCACAAAGATAGAATGGAGAGGAGTATGATGTCCATGAGGCATTATTTTTTACTTAGCTTGTAAACAAGTTATGTATTTATGTTGACCTTTTTTGGCAAGTGTATCGAGTCAAAAGTAATATAGATTTGTAAGGTAAGGATGCGATCTCACAGAGAACAGTTCTGCTATTAAATCTCAAATTCACGACTCACTAAGCAAATAAAAAGTTTCAAGATGGTTTGATTATAATTTGAATTAATACACAATAAAGATAATTAAAGAATAAATAGCAATTATAAAAAGAAGTTTGCAAGATCTAGAAGGACTCTAGGATTGAACTTCATCTATCTCCCTCATTTATATTTTGGATTTGATAAAAACATACAATATTCGTAACTATTCACTATTAATGCACATATAAAAATCGTTCACACCGATTCCTCTTATATGAAATTCATAAGATACTTTCCTAAACATTGATCCCTCAGTTATTTATTAAATTACCCAACATTAAGAACAAATGTTATAAGCAATCAATACACTAAAATATATCCCTAGTATTTCAATATATTGAGTATTTTCATCTAGGTCAGACATTCAAAAGTATTTCCCAGTTAAATTTAAGAATCAAAATCAAGACTCTATTGATTAGATAAAATCTAGCATTAAGCATAAGATGAAATACTAATTGAGTAGAAACTGAATTTTATATATGAAAATCACCAAAATACGAATGAGTTCAAAAGATTACATTCAACCCCAAAGATAAAGAATTTAGCTACCCATGGTATCCATTACAAATCAATGAAAGGAAGATTGCAAGAGAAGAAGAGAATCTTGATTCCAGCCGTTTGCCTCCGTCCTCTAGGTCTTGATGCCTTTAGAAACCTTAAACTCGCCCTTTTAAACTTGTTTTTGAGCCTAGGTTAAGTGACTTTTTGCTTGGGCTTTTTTATTTTAAACTTTTTATTTCTTTTCTTCATGAATCTTCCAATTTCTTATTTTCTTCATTCTTTTATACCTGAAATTTCACAATAATTGAGATCAAATGATTTCCTTTAACTCATTACTCAAAACCTAAATTTAGATCCAAAAAATCTCAAATTTGGATCAATTACTATCTTAAAAAACACTTAAACCCACAAGTATTTAAGCTGTCTCATGGATAAAAATACTCAAAATTGGTACTTATCAATTTATAACAGTGCCTTTGGACATTTACTCTTGCATGCAAGAACTCCAAGATAACTATTAAAAGATTTTGAATTTGACCCAATGTCCACACCAGTGTTTGACATCATGTCAATGGTGTTCTCTCATCACCAACTCTCCTCATAGAGGGAGACCTTAATCTAATAGCTCATTTACTAGATTTTGGAAAAGGACCATGATCATCAATTATGTCATCGTTATCAAATGAAAAAACATTAAAAACATTAAACATAATCATATATATTTAGGTAAATTTTAAAAAATGCACAATTATATATATATATATATATA
>Ga0209489_101430_pt1 | contig 49039 bp, 22 predicted proteins | sample SiratrowhiteBW_FD_187527 | JGI IMG/M metagenome (GOLD analysis project Ga0209489, IMG submission 187527) | Root nodule microbial communities of legume samples collected from California, USA - Siratro white BW (SPAdes) (version 2) | ecosystem: Host-associated > Plants > Roots > Nodule | place... | reverse complement strand
GGGAATACAAAATATACAATAAATATTGTATCTTCAATTTGTGGACAACACTCACAAATTGGCTCACTCTTTTTCTCTCACTCTAGATGAGGCTCACTAAAAACACTTGGAAATTGCTCAAGTGTGAGATTAATTTGGTGAATATTGGTGGCTGGAATACTACACATAGAAGGTAAGAGCAGTAGGGAAGAGGAACAAGTAGTACGCCGCACAATCTTTAATCAGTGAGTTTTGGTACCTCACTCGTGTGGTACAATAATTCAACATAATAAAAGCACAACTCATCAGGGGTTCTACTTTCTGTCCCTACCATGCTTTTATTTTATTTTTTATTCATAATTTTATTTGCATGCTCTCAATTTTAATGGATATGCTTCAACTTATATTTTTCTTTTTAATTTGGTTATGCAACTTTTTACTTATAATTTCAAAGTACAAAATACACCCTTGGTGCCTTTTTCCAATAATTTCTTAGTTGTATTTTTACAAACTCGAGTCTCTTCACTTGATCTACCTTTTATTTGGTGGTGTCTTCTTTCTTCGTAATGACTTCTTTTTACCACTAGGAAGTTTTAAAAGTCCATTCAAATATATAAATTGTTTATAATTTCCTCAATGACATATATAGTATAGGTTTATAATAAAATTTGAATATATATATATATATATATATATGTGTGTATTTAAAATCTGTGGATTAAATTCTATCCGAGTAATTTTAAATTATATGTTCACCTATCACAATTAATTATAATACAAATATACACAATACAAAGTTAGCTAATTTAGTTTCACATCTAATAACTAGTATTAAAAAATGTATAATTACATATTTAGTCGATTAACTATCATTTATTTTGTTAATGTCAATAATAAATATATAATAAATCCTAAAATCCTAAATCCTAACATTAAGTTCAATTTCAAAGAATAGACATATCAAACTGTCTAGTACAATAGATAATTTATCTTCTCTTATACTAATCTAATTTAGAAATCTCTATATTAGGATAACTTTTTACAATTTCATACACACCGCATTAACGGCTTACGGAAACAAGAGAGGTGATGAAAGTTAAGAAATTGAAGAATAAAAAACAATTTTATTACGCATACCAAGAATGAAAAGGCTAAGAAATATTTCTTCGCATGCGAAGATTTGCAGGAGAAAGATGTAGAGGGAATAATAAAATTAATAAAATAATAATAATAATAATAATATATTAATAAAAAAATAATAAAATAAGATAATTATTAATAATATTAATATTAAAAAAATAAAAATGATAATTAAATTATAATAATAATTATAAAATTTTTTATTTTAATTTTAATTTTCAAATAATTGATACTTTTTATAATTTTATCAATTAAAATAATAATTTATCAATCATATTTAATAAATTAATTATATTTAATCTTAAATTAATTTTAATTATAATTTTATCTATTAAAAAATATTTTATCAACTACATCTATCATATTTTACTTCCAAATTTATAAATTTTCTTTTTTTTTTCTCAACATTCATCCTTTTATCTAAAGAACTTAACTTTCTACACACTTTTATTTTAAATCTATTTTCTCAAATTCATTCCTTAAAAAAGAAAGCACAAGTGTGATAAATATTTATACTTAATTTGATATTAAAAATTTCAATTAACTTTTACCACATCATATATTTATTTATATAAGATAATGTCTCGTTAGAAACCATAATATATAATATATAATAAAATCCCTTACTTTAGTTCTTATTCAACACATTAACAACTTCATATTACTTCTTACTAATTCACATATGTATTAATTCATAACAATATCGCTATAATTATTATTTATAATAATCAGAACTTATTTAATCTCACCAGATCATTTATATAATAATATATTTATCAATGACTGATGAAAATAATCATCCTCTAACTAAAATTTCAATTATAAATAATTTTAGTTCAAAAGCTAAACTTTAAAACTAATTAACTAATGCATAATTTATTTTTTTTTAACATCTAACCAATATTTAAATATTCAATATTGGGGTAAAGTATTCAATATTGCATATTTAAACAACTAACCAGTATCTAACTAGTTCTTGAAAAGTATACCTTAAATTTTTCCTTATCTGTATTTGTTTGAAAAATAAACTTGTTAAACCAAAATTTCATCCTTCAATTGAAAAAACCATTTTTAATCCATCATCTCATTGTGAAAAGTATTTTTGGCAATCATTTGCAAATTGCACAAACTTTGGTGTGCTCCTTTAATAAGCATTGAATGCTTATCATTTTGGTGTGCTCTTTCTTTTTTACAACGACCATTTGCAGTGATGAACGAATTCGCAGAGACAACTTAGCGAACTTGAATTGTTTAATCTCTTTTTTCACCTGATTAATCTTTCTTAATGATATAGTGGTTCTTCCAAAGTCAAATACACATATTATTGCAATATATGCCTTTAAATTTAAGTCACTTACCTAAAAGTTTACACTATTCTTCTGTACTTAGTAAGTTTATTATGATTATTATGCTATTTATGAGAGTTACTCATATATATTACTTTATACATGGATTCAAACATTTTAAGTGTTCTCATATTTATGAGAGTTACTCTGATAAATTATTTATCCAAAACCTGAATTGGATAATAAGAAAGGCGTGCATACCATTGGCAATTGGCTTATTTAAGCCTTTAGAGAGGGTTGGAGTTACATACTTAGAGAGGTGGGTCTACATTCTACATGTGCTTTATGGTCGTCACCTGCTCATAGTAGGAGCTCATTCATTACTTAGTTCCTATCTTTTAAGATTTATTTATATTTATGAAGCTCAACACTTTTAAATTTGTTGCATCCTGTATTGTTTTTTTTTTTTTAATTATTGTATTAGTTTGCATATATGGGTGTTATTGTTTTAGTCGGGTAATGCATTTAGGATTCATTTTTATAATGGTTTTGTTAGTATTATTCTTGATGTCATTTTAAATGGAAGGCTATTTTTTTTAGTTAAATTTGTAACTTTTAATTTTGGATTTAGATTTTGTTGTTATAATATCTCAACTTCTAATTTTTTTTCATGCAACACAAGTCCTCTTATTTGATTAATATGGAATCTTTCAAGTATAAATTTATTTCGACGTTGAAGTTATTAAGAGTTAAAAAATAAATATAATAAATATTTAGGAATTAGATAACAAAATTATTATTGTTGAATGCATGGATTATTGAGTTTTTAAAATCTCATTAGTCCTAAATAATAGTATTAATAAGAAATAGTTACAAATTAACTATATTAGATCCATATAAATTGTCTAAATAGGTACAACAAAATCTAATTATACATTTTTTTTATTTATATAACAGCTAATATAATATAATATAACATGATACTTCATCTCGTATATAAACTAAATAATACAAATACAATAATATAAGAATGAAATACCAAAATCTAAAATTATAACTATCATACTCCTTTTTATTAAATACAAATGCAGCAGTTTTTTTTTCTTTTTTTAGGCAATTAGCTACAGGTTTTGAACTCCTGAGTACATTGAATTTGATAAAAAGTGAATCAAACCATCTACTTATCATAACCTGTATGTACAAAAAAAATAAAATTAATCAAGATATATTAAAAGTCAACTACTTTTCGACAGAAATATACTTAATTCTTCCTCACTTAAAACTATAACAATTTAATCAAAAGGTATATTACAAGTCAACTCTTACTTGCACTTAAATTTTGCCAGCATGTTACAATGATGTAACAATGAATGTTTTGTGTATTCATATATTTTTTATTCAGTTTTCTTTTTCTTGTAGATAGATTTTGACATATCTAGCCACGGGAATGAATGGTCAGTGAACTGAAAAAAACAATTATTACTTGGTCTCTCCTCTCCATTCACATCAACGAAGGAGCTCATGCTTCAAGTTTATTTCAATAGATTGAATGTTGAGAAAAAAAACTTATTATTTGAAAATATCATAAATAGTTTTTCCTGTATACATTTATTTTGATTTTTGGAAATGTTTCTAGTAGTTTTTTGCCTGTTGAAGAGAGCTTATCCTTGAGAAATGTTGTTGGGTAGTTTTTCTAGATACATTGTCTAAATTATGCATTCATTCAATGCAACTATTTATCTTTTGATGACACATTCAAATGAAGAAATTGCAATGGAGTGTCTGAAATCATATGAAGTAAACAGTCAAAGACAAAACAACCAGATTTATGTGAATAACCTGTCTCGGTTGTGTCATGAATCAATGGGTCAATGAGTAGAGTCATGTCAGAGGGAGAGAAGGTATTAATAAATGCTTCCAAAACACACACATTAATCTATAATATAAAATATATTAGTCTTGCATAATATGCATTTATATTATGAGATAATTTACTTTGTTACATTTTTATTTTTTTTGCTCAGCATTTACTTTGTTACATGGAGTGACCTTTGTATTTTCTTTTTAATCTAAAATCTAAAAGATTAGAACAAATGTTCCTATTTAATATTTTCTTCACTGATAAAGAAAAAGTTGCTCTCTTGTATAAAAGTCTCATCAGTCATTTGCAAATTTTTTTTAACTATCAATTCATTGTTTGCATTTATAACCTTTGATAAATTAACCATCCCAATGATATATTAATATAATATATTAATTCACCGTATCTTTAGTATCTTGAGTGGGTCCAAAATGTATTACATCTGGTACAAATAATTGTGTGTGTAAGAGCCAGCATATTTCTTGTTTATTTGTTGGGTGTTTTTCTCCTCATTTTTGGTGAAGATAAGGTAACTGTAAGTAAAACCTTATTTTATCCTCCTTTTTTTATAAAAATTAAGGTAAGAGACTGGTCTATTAATATATTGTTTTCCTTCTTCCGCAATATCAAGTTGGAGAACACAAACAATTTAAACTTGAGCTACTTTAAATTCTTATTAATTAGTGGAAGTTTTAAATTTAAGCTTATAGCCCTCAATTACTTAAAATATTGTATAATGTAAGTTACACAATCTAAGAGTAAGGGTTATTTTGGTGGTGGAAATTTGTAAACTTTATACATGTATGCAGGATCGCAAGTAATTAAAATTTCAGTATTAAAACATTAGCCTCTGCAACAATAACCTAAGAAGAAGTTCTATCTGTTAACCCTGTCACAGTGCTGTCAATTAAAGATTAAGCTTTTCGTTTGCTATGTAAGTTACAATTTGACATATGGGTTATATGGCTTATGTAATATGTATTTGCTAAGTTCCAATTTGATGTACAATTTAAAAGTTTGCTAAGATTATGTCAGCTTGAATGAGATTATAACACTTAAAAAGGATGACTTTTTTTTATCCTTTTCTTTCTCTTTTATTAATTTTCTTTAAAAATATTTTAGAACTAAAATGTAATAATACATAAAAAGATATATTTATTACATATTTTTTATAAATTTATTCTATTAAATTTAAACATTTATCATGATTTAGGTAGTTAAATTTATTTAAAATTTACAGATATGAAACACAAATTACATCATTAATTTTAATGTTTATAATACTTTTAATATTCTGAGTTTTATTTTTGGATAAGTTAGAAATTATTTTTATCCACTACTTTTACCAATATATTAATTTTGAATATTTTTATTCAAATATTAGTACTTATATGTCTACAATGTTTCAAATAAATCCAAATATTATGAAGCCAACAATATGAGATTGATATCGGCCCAACAACAAAAAAAGCCTATAGGTATTGGCCCAGACACTAACGACAATCTGAAAATGACAAATTCTTCCAGCACCCTAATATCTTCTTCCTGCACCCTAATATAAATTTTTAATTCCACAACTGACCCTATCCGGTTCATATAAGAAAAAAAATAAGAACCGGATGGCACCCCCATCCGGTTCACATTTCAAAAAAAATGACAACAGGATGGCACTCCCATCCGGTTGTCATTTCAAAATAAAATGACAACCAGATGACACCCCTATCCGGTTGTCATTTCAAAATAAAATGACAACCGGATGGCACCCCATCCGGTTGTCATTTAAAAAAAATTCATTTTATTTGGAAATGACAACCGGATGACATACTCATCCGGTTGTCATTTTGATTTTGAAATGACAACCGGATGGGGCTGTCATCCGGTTCTCATATATCAAATCGGAAAATTGTTCTGTTAGTCGTCGACAACGCCTAAACCCCAAATCAACTACTCTAATCAGCAATATGACTTACTAATTGCTAATAAACACCAAAAATTACTTACTTATTGCTTGTTTTAAGGATTAATCAAAGATTTGGAAACAGATATTAAAATAAAACCCGGATGGGATGCCATCCGGTTTTCTTTTTTTTACGTTATGAACCGGATGGGTATGCTGGGATATTTATGGAATTAAAATATTTGTATTAGGGTGCAGGAAGCGTGTATTAGGGTGCAGGAAGAATTTGTCCCTGAAAATTGGTATTTACAAGGGCTGATACTTACACACACATTTTTACTAAGTACACCTATTTTTTCTGATTTATTGCCATTTAAGACTTTAGTCTCATTTATGATAAACTTGTGATTTTTAGTTTTATCACATGTGATTTAATCCTTCCATCGGTTGGAATATATTGTCGTATTAGGAGATTATAATTGAATCAGTGAAATAGAATGTAATTGATGTTAATTAAATTTGAGATATTACAATTATGTATACATATATGATATTTTTAAATAGTATATTTATAATATTTCGAAGACCTAATTAAAATTATTGAAATTTAAGAAAATAAAACCACGTAATTACAATATTTAATGGATTCAAAAATAAAATTTATATTTCACTAATATATTTTTCATTTTTTTACAATATTATTTTCAATTGTTGGTTGAAAAATCTCCATGTGTTAATATTGATAAAAAAAATTCTATTAGCCAATGACATCTCCAAAAATGAGCTTAAATCCTTACTTTTAAATATTTAAAATTATATAGTTTGAAGTAATGCAACTACTCTGATAAAATCTTACAATTCTAATTATTTATGAAGTTTTTTATCCAAACAACATATTTTATTATAAAACATTTTCAATTTCTCCATAAAAATAAACTGCTCTCTTAAAATTTCTTAACCAAATACACTTTTCATGTTTGTTTATTATATGATAATATTTAAAATTATTTCAAATATACTACATTACTTGTCGATCACTACATTCCTTTCTTTAATTGTCAAATATTTTTTAAAGTATATTATTGTTTTTAAAATTCTTAAAACAATCAATTACTATTTTATCAATTATGTATTTATTTTTTTACTAAATCTTTAATTATATAATGTGATATAGAAATAAAACAAGAAAACTTATTACAAATTTCATTTTATATAAAAGAACCTTGAAAATTATATAAAAAGAAAGAATAAAGTGTAATGTTCATAAAAATTCTTAAAAGACTTTAAGATCATTAAAATATAGCTTGTTTTGATGATATATCTTAAAATAAATATACACATGGTTTTGTTTTTAGGTGTGAATGAATATGAATTATGACTTATTATCGAGTCTGTTGAGTTTATGCATGTTAATAGAATGTTATTGTTTTTTATTTTAAGAGTTTTTGATGCTTTTTTGACATTAGAATCAATAATTAAAAAAACTAGTATTGAAAATAATGATCAATTCGGTGACAGAAAACAACGACTAAAATTAGTTATTAATTTTTAAAATAAAATAGCTACTATAATATTCATCATTAAATTAGCTTCTAATTATATTAGTTTTCAATTTTTAATCTTATTTTAAAAAAAAATATATAAAATATATATATATATATATATATATATATATATATATATATATATATAATTTATAAAAATAAGACTAGTTTAAGAATTTAAATCTTAAATCTTAAAAAAGTAATCTGGTATACACAATTATTATACTTAGAAATGTTTAAATTTATCATGAACACTAATAACAAAGTAATAAGATAACTAGAAAAATCAATTCATATTTCAAAAGGTATAAAGTCAATATCTATCAGAGTCATTTGTTGAATTTCTTCTTGATATTTAATATTTTATCATGGATATAATCTCTTAGTTTCAACATTAGGAGCATGTACACTTAAACTTTAGGCCTAAACTTGCGTCCCATGTACACTTAAATTTTATGCCTACCTAAACTTGAGTAGTATATAGACTTAAACTTTATGGCTACCTAAACTTGAGTCACACATATACAGTTAAACTCTATGCCTAAGCTTGAGTTTGAGGCTATGGATTGTCTAATAAATTGAACTTAGATGAAATACTTAGTACTTTAGTAATATGAGTTGGTTCCTAAGTCATCAATGTTCTAGGCAGTTTTTAAGCATATGTTAGGATTAGAGTTCTTAAACACATATTAGAAAAGAGACTTGATGTGACCAAATCGATATATATATTATGTACTTAATACTCAATTATGAATAAACCAATTTTTCTATGACAACAATTAATTTTATAAAAACTGTTATTTATAGGGGAAAATCCTACACACCTGATGTTTATCTAAAATACAATGACGTCTTAATAATTAATATTTAATTTAATTATATTTAATATTAAATTAAATTAAAATTATATTCACTTAAAAAATATATTTATATACATATATTATTAGATTGTAAATATTTTAAATATTTATATTTAATAACATAGATATTATGATTTAGTCACTAGTTTTTTTTTTTACTGAAAATTTAGTTATTAGAAAAATAATCTAAGAGAAGATTGAATATAACATTTTTAGTAGTGAATTAGTACATATTATAATCGATTATTGTAATTGGAGATTATTTTAAGTAGTAACTAATTGTCTGACTGTGTATTGAAATCATTAAGTAAATTATCTTTATTTAAATTTTTCATATTTAATTATGAATAGTTCATCCTTTATCATTGAAAATAATATATTATATTAATGGAAAACTATTTTATATAAAAAAGGTTGTTTTTAAAATTTAAAAAAGAACAAGTTTCAATTATTTAAAAATAAGTTTTTAATTTTTCAGATTTCTTCAAGAGTAGTAAAATAATTTTTCTTAAAAGATCATTCAATAGGGGGTTTTCACTTCAAGATAATTAGTGAAATTATTTCATGTTCTCTTAGTTTATATTTTTGAAATATAATTATCACATATGATATTTTCCCTTGTCTTTTGTCATCTGAATTTGTTTTTAAATACATTTAAATCTAGTGTTTCATGGAGTAACTTTCTACATGATTTTATAGCTTTTTTATTGGTTTTCAAAACACTCATATATCTTGAGTGATTGTATTATTACACATGTGAAGTATGCTTCTAATCAAATTTTCAAGATAATAAAATAATCTCAAAAAATATATAATTATTGAAACTTAATCTAAAGATTTGGATAAAATAAAATAACACAAAAATTTTAATATTTTCTTCTTTACTCGTTCTAGTTTTACTTATATGTGATTTTTTTAATATTTTAAACCCCTAAATAAAGTGTTAGAAAAAAAATTCTGAAAATTTATTCATGAATAACTTTTTTTTTTAAAATACCACTTCACCTCCTTAACAATATACATCCATCCTTATTTACAAGTAATTAACAGTATACTAATTGAATAACTATTAATAGAAAGAGTTTATAAAAAATTACGTTGGATAGGCAATACAATCATGATGAAGGTGGATTGGATTAATAATGCGGGAAAAAAAAATCCTTTTGGTTATCTGAAGGATACTTTTTAGGATTTTAGCATTATTTTAACTCTTCTGGTAAATATATATATTTTAAAAAAATCAATGTATTCAAATTAGTGTCTAATAATTTGTGTAACTGATGACTTAAAAAAATGTATTAAGTTAAAGGATAAACATTATGAGATGAAGTAGTAGCAAAAATTTGACTACAAAATTTATGTTGATGGGTTGACTTGGAATGAAATTAATGCATTAAGGTAGATGTTAAAATTCCAAACACCTAAAACCATATCAATCCAATTAAGAACATGAAAAGGATAGTATTCTTCCAGAAAATGTAACACTGGGATGTATACAACCTTAGACTATTAAGTTTATCCAAATCTAGCATACTAATATGTTTGGACAATTTTTTAATAGATATTTCTAAAAAATAGAAAAATAATTTAAATTACCGTATTTATGAGTTAGTACTTTATATAAAAATTAATTTGAATTTATAAAAATTATTTTACCTTCTTCTTCTTATTTTTTTCTTTTTGAAATTTGTTTGAGTGAAGTTCACCCAAATTTGTAGTCAAGTTACTGTAATTGAAATGATGGTGTTGATGGGAGATAGAAGATAGATGCATCATGATCATGGTTCAACCAATTTTCCAATTAATAACTACTGTCCTATTATAGTTAAATGTCCCATTTTTCAATAATTTTCTTAATGTTCAACACCTGCCTCCATGTCAATTATATTAAATTGCTATTGTCTTCTATTATTATTTTTATTCTGTCACATGGTAGATCAGTTTGAACGTTTCCTAATGTCAATCGCTAGGGATTAATGCTTTAGGAAACAGTTATATGTATCAATTGAAGATGGTAGGAAATGGTCAATTATTTGTATTTCTATTGTAGTCTTGTATGTTTATTATATTAAAATGATAAAAAAAACATTTTCAACTTAAAATATAAAAAAAAAACTCATTTCTGTTTAATTATAATTTATTTTGTTGGTAATTTTTATTGTAATAAATTTTTTATATTAAATATTTTTGTTATAAATTAATTGATTAATTAAAAATAAATAACATATCAAAATAAATATATATAAACTTATTTTTAGAAAATTACATTTGTACTGAGAAAAAAGAAATAAAGTTATTATATTTATGTAAATGTGTATATAAGATGGCTCATTAATGAAATCTTACTTAAATTACAAATATAAAAAAATAATTAAATAGAAAATATTTGTTTTTAAATATAAGTGGTAAATAAAATTTTAATTAACTAGGATATTTGTTAAACAAAAAAATAGTTTTAATTAAATAAATTGAATTTTTTTTAAAGTTTTAAAAAAGGTTAATTTTAAAAAGGTTCTAAAATATTGGTTTAGTGAATTGGTAAGTTTTAAAAATAATAAAAGTGGATGATTTTAAAATAATATATAAGTGAAATATATTTGTAATTATTTTAAAAATATTTTTTAGGCTACAATATCTTATGACAATAATTATGGTATGCTAAAACTAAATTTTATACATATTTACGATGTGATTGCATATACAAATCATGAATATTTGTGTGTATGTTTATTTATTAGTGAAAGAAACTGTTTTGGCTGAAATACAACAAGAGGGGTGAATTGAATTTCAAAATCTTTTTCAAAAAACTAGTTGACCTTTTAAGAAATTCAATGTTGTTTAATAAACTGGATCTTTATTGACTTTACTGAGCAAGACAGTAGAATGAACCAGTAAACAGAATATAATCCAGTAACACTACAATGTAGTAAGTCAAACAATTTTATCAAAATTTGAATGTAAATGCAGAAGCAATTTAGTTAACTGCACAAAAACAGAATAGAAGTTAACCACACATAATGAACTGATCAACTCCGATTCAATCAACAGTTCGAATTATACTGAATCAATCAAGAAATAAAATTCTTTTTATTAAAGAAACACTTATTAAAAGATGTTTAAGTCTTAACTCAATTATAGTTCAATTATAGATTCTGAAAACAGTTTTATACAGTGAAAGATTTGGTTTTTTGGAAAAACAAACTGATAAACAGTAAACCCAGTAAATTGCAAAAATGCAAATTTACAGGAAACTGATATACAGGTTATTAATAGATTTAAGCAGTTTGGATTAGATTGAGTTAAAATGAAATAAATGATTTTAAGTTGTTACTAAAAATGCTTTCATAAAATGATGAAGTTATTCAATTAGCAAGATTCACTTAATTCTGAAAATTCAAAAAAATCAGCAAGAACAGTAAAGAGAGAGAGCAAGAGAGAATCAGGACACAGTAGATTTTTATACTGGTTCACCCAACAACCGGGCTACGTCCAGTCCCTTGCACACAGTAAGGATTTCACTAAACTGATCAACCTGATCCAGTTTACAACACTTGCCTACAGCAAGACAACACTGCACTCTGCAGCCAAACCCTGCTGACCCTACAGCAGACCAAGAAACACCACAGAATCCACTGTGTGCTTCAAGAACTCCCTTGCTGAAATCCACAGCAAGTAACGTTATACAGAGCCCACTGTATAACCCAGAAATGTCTTACTGTAACTCGCAGTAGACCACTGCTGATCCCACAGTAGAACAAGAAACCACACAGAAACCCACTGTGTGTTTCAAGAACACTTTTGCTGAAACCCACAACAAGTAACGTTATACAGAGTCCACTGTATAACTCAGAAACGTCTCACTGCAACTCGTAGTAGACCACTGCTGATCCCACAGCAAAAAAGGAAACCACACAGAACCCCACTGTGCGTTTCACGAAGACCCTTGCTGAAACCCACAACAAGTCGCACCCTGCACAGAGCCCACTGTACAGAACAGAATTACCAACCCAGGCAATTCAAGAACTCAGAATAAATGTCAAAACAGATGGTGGACGAACAAGGTTACTGCAATACAAGTACTTCTATACAAACGAATACAAAAGAAACAAGTAAAGGTATAGAAGGCTTAGTCTTGATGATCAAATCAGCGAAAAACAGTCTTAGTCAGATGATAGCTCCAGCAGCAGTTCAAGAAAACCGTTCTTGATGAAAAATTTTGATTGATCTTTGATCCCAAGACTCACGGGCGCATTTGCTCTCTCTTTGAAATCTCAAATTTTCGTGTTCAGAAAATGTGTAAAATGACTTTCGTTAACTTCCAAAAATTTCGCGCCAACTATTTAAACATAACTGTCATTTAAAAATTCGGTCGATTGAATCTTCAAATAGTCAACTGTTTTTTCTCCAGTTAGTTAAAACAGTTATTTAAAACGCAAGTTTTGATTTTAATGATTTTTCAAAACTTTTGTTAATTCAGAAAATATATTTGGAGCTTATCATTGATTAAGATTGCAAGCATCACTAATTAGACCTCAAACTTACCCCACAACACACACTCCTAAGTTCTAGACCAAGTCTTCAATCTTTATGAACTCTTCATGCATTCCACATATACTCATAAGGTCTTGAACATCTTCACTTGGTTGGCTTAATCAAATCATCACAGTAGCCCACTAGTGCTAACAATTAGAAATTTTTAGTAATTATGTTTATGGTCCTTAAAAACATGTCATTGGATATAAATGGAAGAAAAAATGATTTTTTTAATTGGTTGTATTTGATATATACGTGTTTTTGTAAAAATATGTTTTTAAATTGATATTGTTAAGTGGGTTGGAGATCTTAATCGATTAGACATAAGATTTTTCAATAGTATATAAATAACTGTAAATATTATTTTACAAGCCAATCTTGTAACTTTGAGTTAGACTTTTAATCTACTTTTTAAGATGGTATAAGGTCTTTCAATAGTTTATAAGTCAATGTAAACCTCATCTTACATGTGAGTAAGCAATATCCATGAAGTAAGCTATGATTACATGCATGGCTTAAGCATAAGTATGAATGCTCAAACGATAGAGGCTATAACTCTAGTTATAGCTCAAAGTTTGAACGAGAGAGAAGTCAAGATAATTTCTCTCCTCTATAGTGAATATTACTTAAGTGACATGAGGTTGCTCAAGCAGTTAAGTGATGTTAGTGCATGAAATTTTAGAATATACAAGACCATAAAATTACATGTCACTACTTAAACCACATTGTGATTGCTTAAGTGTTGATGAAATGATAGGTTAAGATCTTTTTAAAACTTGTTATGTGGTACAACAAGCAGCATGACTCAAGTGTTAAGATGACACTCAATAATCACTTAAGCGTTAAATAAGTTTTTAAACATAGGAGATGTAGAACCAATTTTTCTATCTAAAGTTGTATCACTTAAGTAGTGTGAGGTTTTTCAATCAAGGAATTATTCTTCAATTTAAGGAAACAAGGTCACTCAAGCAAAAAGCTGCTTTAAGTTGATTTGCGAGTTATTTTGATATTTCTATTATTTATTTATTTTTTTTGCATATTTTGCTTAAGCGTTGAGAAGTTGTTTGATAATCACTCAAGCAACTATTGGACACTCAAGTGCATCTCTATTTATTTAAGTTGTTGTTTAAAACTTGAGCAAGAGGTGGATAACCATGTTATCTCCATTATGCTTGCATCGCTTAAGCGACAAAGTCCTAGTATTTTGAGTAAGACTATGGAATAATAGTTAAGTCTCAGAATGGTGTATATCGCTTAAGTTTGGACGATCCATTATTTGAGAATATAATTTAAGCAAGGTAATCCTTACTCAATTGACATTCCCTACTTTCAAAAACATGTTTTAAATTATAATAAAATGCATACATATTTATAATTATAGTTCATATATGTTATATAAATTTAGATATTTTATTTTAGGAACATGTTAAATGTTTATAAGTGGATGAATTGATTTGACTAATAAATAATATGTTTTAAGTGTGAATGGTATGACGTGTGAAAGTGGATAACATATAATTTGGGATGTTAAATGTAAAATAGAATATAATGAAAAGGAGTTTGTTTGACCTTAACCTTAATGTGTCTAACATTCCTATAAATATGAAATTGTATCAAAATGACAATATTATCATACCGTTGACAAATTATACGTAGAAGTCTAAACATCACAATAAGTAAATAAGTTATCTGCCTGATGGCATTGACAATGTTATATCATTGATAGAGCACCATTTATGTTGCTCTGCCTCCTTCACACTTTTCATGGTATAAAGTGGTGGTTGTATAGGGGAAGGTAATTGGGTATTTTCATTTGAAAGAAAAGAAATGACCTCAAGCATAGTAGGTCTGTGCTTTGCTTTATCTTGAGTGCATAAGAGAGCTATATGAATGCATCGTACAACTTGGATGTGGGGGCATGACTCATTCAACATTGTGTCAATCAACTTTAAACCTTCTCCCTGGATCCATAATTGCCATGCCTAAAACAAATTAATACACTCACTTAATTTAATAGCATCAATTGAATTTTTTTTTATTTTATTTTTATTCATTTAAGGTAACTTACATATCCTATAAGATTGAGCGAAAAATTATCACTAATATTCTTCTTTCCACTCACAATCTCTAAGAGTAGCACACCAAAGCTGTATACATCAATTTTGGTTGAGATAACTCCGCTCATAGCATATTCTGGAGACATATAACCACTGCTCAAATATTAAATACTTAAAAAGGTATATATAGAAAAATTTAGGATAAATAGTTCATTCAACACAACAAGTATTGACATATTTCATTTTTAGTATAATAAGAAATTAAAGTCAGTTCTTAATATAATAACTTTAACTTTGTTAATTTTGTTTAAACTTTCTTAACATGCAATTAATCTTGAAAGAAACATGAAAGGTTCTAAATTTATATAGCTAAAGTTATTGTATTAAAAGTGAAATATCTCAATATTTGTTATACTGAATTGACTATTTACTCAATTATCATATAAATACTTACTATGTTCCAACAACTTTATTTGTTTTTTCTTCCGATAGTGTCCATGTAAGTATTCGAGCCATTCCAAAATCAGATATTTTTGGATTTAACTCATTATCCAATAAAATATTACTAGCCTTCAAATCTCTGTGTATAACTTTTAATCTTGAATAATGATGCAAATATACAAGTCCTTGAGCAACTCCTTCGATAATTTTATACCTTATCTTCCAATCCAAGAAAATTCTGTTGGTGACACCTATTTAGAATTAAACGACAAAGAACAATTAATTAAAAGATTAAGTTTTGAATATGTAGGTGAAATATTGAACAAAATGACTAAGCATATTGGAGGAAAATATTTTCATACCGAAAAGGTATAAATTCAAACTTTTGTTGGCCATGTATTCATAGACTAATATTCTTTCCTCTTTGTCAATGCAAAATCCTAAAAGCCTCACTAGGTTAGTGTGCTGCAGTTTCACAATCAGCATAGCTTCATTTCTGAACTCTACCAATCCTTGTCCCGAGCTTTTTGAAAGTCTCTTTATAGCTATTTCTTGACCATTTGGCAATTTCCCCTAAAAACATATAAATCTCCTTATTTATTTGTGAAGTATGCAGTTAATCCCAAAAAGATATCATATATTAACGGAAATAAAAAGTATATATCAATTCTTATTATATGCGTAGTAACTTTAACTTATAATAAGAATTTATTACCTTGTAAACAGGTCCAAAGCCACCCTCTCCAATCTTATTTGTGAAAGAGAAATTGTCTGTTGCCTCTAGAATAGTTATAAAGTCGAATTTATGTGTATCATTGCCTGTCCTCTTTTCCTTCCACTGTTCTCTTCCTTCATCGCATGCATCAGAAATTTCTGTATTTTCTCCAATGTCAGAGAATATATTTGCTCGCTTCTTACGCTTTTCAACTGATCATACATCAAAAACAATGATAAGAACTTCAAAGATATATATAAGATAATAGCTCCATTTTGAATCTCAGGTGGTACTATCTTATTTTTATTTTTATCAGTTAGTCAAACGAATGTCTTTGAAAGAATTATGTTGCTGTATATTAAACTTCTGAATTTCCAAATGATGTGTAGATTGACCTCTTTCTTTTTGTTTTCTCCACAACATGATAAAGGATGTAGTGAATGAGACTATCAGAAGAAGAACTCCAACCGCAGCACCTGCAATCCATATTCTCCTTTTCTTGCCTTCTGCATCAGAAGTAGAGTGCTAATTTTACATATGTAATTGAACAAATCTTGCTTACCAATACTACTTTATATTAAAATAATTCTTTAATATGCATGAGTGTGAGATGAATAAAGGAAAGACATAAAGCTTTTATCTGAACAAGTTCATGTTCTGTGTATGAACTTACTGGCTTTGGTTTCTCTGAGAAAGAAGAAAATTGGCCGGCCAACACCGGAATTAGTCTCAACAAAGTGTGATGTGTCTCTGCTCCATATTTCACAGCCAGTTGCATCCTTGAATGCATAAGTGTAAGCCTCACAGGAGCAATTTTTCAAGCACCTCATCCAGCAATCAGAAATGGTCAAGTTCTCTCTTTCATCAAATATGTATCCTTTCCTTGACATTGCTCCAAAGCTATTCCAACTTGGCAAGTACAAATCACTATCTTTCCTACACTTGGGAGGCTGTGGCATTTCACAACCAGGCACAATCTCACCATCTACACATGAGTAAGAGACACCACTAGCATTCATTCTACCCAATGGTTCCATGATGAGAAAACCAGAAACAGAAGCATATTCAAAGTAGGTCACACTTTCATTTGAAAAGAAAGTGAAATTGAAGTTCTCTCTCTCAAGTGATGAAGATTTCAGGTTGCTAAAACTTCCATTTCTCCACTCTCCACTGCTCCAAATAATGGCCCCTCTCCATCTACTAACCAATTGGTTAGTTTTGGGGTCAAGGCTGAGAGAGAAAGAGCCTGACCAAAGAGTTTTGTAACTTCTCCTTGCTGTTAGAGACCACCTGTGGCCACTGTGCTTGTCATATCCAAGCTTCATCCCTGGTAAAATTGTGTCTGTGGGGTAATCAAAGCTCTGCCATAACACCCTCTTCACAGATCCATCTGAGTTCAATTCATGAAGCACAAAGTTTCCTGTATCTAGCAAAGAGGCTCTAGCACTTCTGTTACTTTGTGCTTCAACTGAATATAGTATCATAGTGGTAGTACTTGACACAATTTTGAGGTTGCCATATTCATCAATTGTGAGAACTCCAGGGTCATCATGGATTGGATTGTCCCTGTTGGCAAGCCAAACATAGTAAAAGTACTTATTGGCTGATATGCCAAGGTAGAATTTGGTGCTAGCTTCAGAGCCATCATCAAGCTGAAAGAAACGCAGTGTGTATAAAGCTGAAGGCGAAATCAAACGGTTGGTTGTTGCAAGGGCATGGCCTTGGAGCAACGTGTCTTCCCTCAAGTTTGAAGGCTTTGTAAGGTGCAAGAAACAGGTAAAGGTGATGATGAAGCATAGCACTCTCTTGCTCAAAGTGAAAACCATTTTTGTAGAAAGTTGCACTTAACACAATCTGAATTGACCACATATATATAGATAGAGGGGTCAAAAATCTACAAAGCATAAATTCATTGTAATTACAAACATATTTATTCTTTTCTTCTTAATTTTCTTTTATAAAAATCTACATGTTGTTTTGCAACCTCTTTTCAATACATCACTAGTTTTATCAAATGCTTCTCTTTTGTTTCTTTCTTTCTAAGACCAACGTAGGTTTCTTAAATTGTAACTGATTGTTGTGGGTAGTTGGTATATCTACCAAGAATTTGACCCAGTGGACACAATGACGATAAGGTCAATAAGATTTAAAATTATAAATAAACCTAAAAATTAAATAAAAATAACAATCTTTCAAAAGGGTGCATGTTATGGTAGGCAAAATAAATGCTATAAGTTATTGATTATTAATATTATTATTATTATTATTATATTTCACATATAATTAATAATTTTTCAAAATTAAAATTATAAAATACATTTAAAAATATTTGAAGTAAGATAAATGTAAGTCTAACCCAAATGTTGATTTATTCTATTATATTTAGCATGTCAAATTGGCTTATCATTACGTTGATTTGTGTTTACTATGGTTGATCCAATTACAATTAGATTAAGTTTCGGATTGTGTATATTAGAAAAGTGTGTATGTTAAGTCAGCTAATTTAAACTCAATTCAATGATGAAATCGATTAAAATATAGTTGAGTTAGATTCCATTATCGGGTTCAGGGATGAAAACTCGTTATATCCATATTTAAACTAAAATTTATATTATCTATCAACAAAAAGTTATGATGTAAATGATTTAATATAAAGATTATAATTCAATAAAAAAATCCTCATATTTTTTCATAAATCCTTTCAAAAATAATTTTTTATTAGTTTCTAAAGAAAGAAGCAAAAAATAACTTTTTTTTCAGACTCAGATTTTTTAACTTTTTATCAAACAACTCTAAATTTTGAAAAGCAACTTTCTCTTGAAATAAATTATTTCTTAATATGAATGTTATTAACAAGTAGAACCTTATACGAGTTTGAGTTTATAATTTGCGTGACAACTATATTGACTCTTCTCTTATAGAACACCACTTTACAACTTTTTAAATTAATATAATAATCATATTAATTATTATATTAGTAAAAATGGTTTTAAAAAATTATCATACTACTAAAAAAGTTGTGGGTTGTTTTTAAAAGAGAGTATAAATATATTTTTTTCCAATTTTTTTTCTTGTGTCCCACACGCGTATTTAATGAAAAAATAATATATATATATACTTGTATAATTCTTAACATAATTTAAAATATTATGAGAAATACATTAATTTTTTTAATACACAAACTTTAGATAATAAATAAGACGGTGATGAGGGTTTCGGGGCCTGAACTAATATAAAACGTATTTTGAATTATGCACGGTAATATAGTCCCTTAATATTTTAATTGAATTTTTTGTTTATCTATTAACTAATATTGACTTGACAATGGAACACTGCATGAAGGTGCTGCATTAGTATCTTGTTAAATTATTTTTACTAAATATTGAATGTTATGTTAACCATTGAATCAAAATTTCAAAATTAAAATAATAAAGGAATCTCGTTTAAAAGAATTAGGACGACGAATTTAAAAACATAAAAATAATAAAAATAAACAAAAGTACAGTTTATTTTAGTCTTATTTTGAAGAATATATTATTATATTTCTGGTGTTACAGTCCTTTGGGTTTCTGACACCTTTTGCAATGGGCAATTGCTTCCCGCGCCCTCCTTTGCTTCCAGCACCCGTCAAAGAAAGGAAATACCTTACGTGTCCTCGTGAGTTCATATATAGAGGTGGAACGGTTTTCTGTGGCAGTGGGTCGTCGTTGTTGGAGGTGTTTGTTGAAATTGTTTGATAGTGTATGCGTTGATGGAGGTGAAGGTGTTTATTGTTTTTTCAAGATTATGAGAAAATGTTTTTCTGGTTTGATTTTTGACACTTAAGTTTGCTGGGTGGAGTAGGACTGTTTTTGCCGTGGTTTGAGGCAGGTTCTACAGCGGTTTGTGGAGATTTTTGGAAGGTGATGCTGTTAAGGCTAAAGAAGACGATTGTATTTTTTTTTTTTTTTTTTTTTTTTCAGAAAGGAGATTTCAAAAAAATTATAGAATTCCGTTTCCAAAAGTTTTTATTTTTTTTTTATTTTTGTAGTTGTATTTTCAAAAACATGTTTCTGGAACTACATTTCAGAACACAAATTGAATTTTTGAAAATAACATTTCAAAATTGATCTCAAAATTTATTTCGAAATGCCAATTTTTAAAGGTATTTTTATATCTCAAAATTCATTTTGAATGTCATTTTTACACCTTTAAAATTCGTTTTGGAACGACAATTTCAAAAGTCATTTTTTTTACTTCAAAAAGGTAGGATTAGTATTTTAAAAGTATGATGAGTTGCAGGAAGCAAATAAGAGGGTATAGGAAGCAATTATCTTTGTAATAAACTTATTTGAAGTGACTTCATAAACCTTAATGTCTTCAGTAATAGTATTTTGCTTCCTACACCCACATAATTACTTTACTAACTGCACAAGTATCTTTTCTCATGTCTCTGTTACTAGTACGCTTCTACCACAGTTATCGCTTACACTTTTGTTCTCCATTTTTTTTGAAAGAGAGAAGAAGAGAAAGAGTTGTTCTGATAAGCTTGTTTTAGAAGCTATCATTTATGTTTTGAAAAGTTTATTTTGGAAATTTTGTTTTGGAAAACTCGTTCCACAATATATTTCATATGTTTTGAAAAGTTTGTCCTAAAAAGTTTGTTTTGGAATGTATCATATATGTTATGAAAAACTTGTTTCAAAATTATATTTAAAAAGTTTGTTTTTGAATATATTTCATGTGTTCCAACAAGCTTGTTTTAAAAATCTTACTCTAAAAATTCTGTTATGAAAATTCCAAATAGCTAATTTTGAAAGATTTTTAAATTATATAATCTAAAAGTTACTTTTTTTACATTTATTTGTTTATATATATATATATATACTACTTTTTTAATAAATTTTGTCACTTTCCACTTCAAGATTAATATATTGGATTAATATATTGGAGACTTAGCACTTGTCATCACTATTTTATAGATATTAAATTATTACAGACTTTGAACTTATCGAATAATTAATATTTTATCTACCTGTCAATGAATTTGTTGTCTCTTTTATGGAACAACTGTAGCGCTTTTCTCTATCTTCTCTTCCTCTAGTGATAGAAAATCCTGGTTGTTTAGGTTGTGGTAAATTAATAATTTCATTTGAAAGGAAAGAAACAACCTCAAGCATAGTGGGTCTATCTCTTGCTTGAACTTGTGTGCAAAGGAGACCAATATGAATGTACCGTAACACTTGGGTGGGAGAATATGATCCATTCATGTTGGTATCCATTAGCTTTAGAGCTTCACCTTCATTCCATAATTTCCATGCCTAAAGTAAACACACTTTGTTAAATGTCAAATCAATGACATACAATTTCATCATACATAGATTGAAAGGTTTCACAACACTTACATTAAAAACAAGGTTAAATGGATAATCAGTATTGTTCTTCTTTCCACTTAGAATCTCTAATAAAAGGATGCCAAAACTGTAAATGTCTGTTTTAATTGAGATAACACCCATCATAGCATACTCTGGAGACATATATCCACTGAAATGATATTACTAATTAATCCATCAAATAATTTAAAGATAAAAATTTAATCATGAAATTTTTTATTATTTAAAAAAATAATATATACTTACAATGTTCCAACAATTCTATTAGTTCTTTCTTCTTCAGATCCTGTCAATCCAAATATTCTAGCCATACCAAAATCTGATATTTTTGGATTTAATTGATTATCTAATAAAATGTTACTGGCTTTCAAGTCTCTATGTACCACTTTTAATCTTGAATATTGGTGTAAATATACAAGTCCTTGTGCAACTCCTTCAATAATTTTACATCGTGTCTTCCATTCTATTGTAGTGTTTTGGTTGGAACCTACTTCAAAGTAAAAATTTGTAAAAGTAATTAAATAAAGTAGAGAAGCTTCTTCAAATATAAAGTAAATGTGTTAAACAATCTAATGTGTAAAATCCATACCAAAGATGTACAAATTCAAGCTTTTGTTGGGGAGGTACTCATAAACTAATATCCTTTCTTCTTTGTCAATACAAAAACCAAGTAGTCTCACTAAGTTGGTGTGTTGGAGTTTGACAATTAGCATGGCTTCATTTTTAAACTCTATCAACCCTTGTCCCGAGCTTTTGGAAAGTCTCTTAATGGCTACTTCTTGTCCACTTGGCAACTTTCCCTTTTAGAAAACATTAAAACTTCATATTCTGTTATGAATACAAACTTACAAATTTTCTATTAGCCAAAGAAATCATCATTAATACGAGTATAAGAATTACCTTGTAGACAGGTCCATAACCACCCTCTCCTATCTTATTGGTTGAAGAAAAATTAGCAGTTGCCTCAAGAATAGTTTGGAAATCGAAAATATGCATATCATCACAGCTCTTTCCATCTTTCTTCTGTTCTTTTGTTTCATTGTAAGCAATGGAAATTGCAGTATTTCCTCCGATTTCAGACAATAATTTTGTTCGCTTCTTTCGATCTTCAGCTGCATATTTCAATATCATGCATGAAACTTAACTAAAGGCAGTGATCTATGTTATAGTTTAAATTTGGTTGAATGAGTCACCACCTAAATATATCCTTAAATTTCATACAAAATCATAATAGTCTTAATATATTATTACCAATTGGTTTATATTTAAGATTTATTTTAGGATGAAATAAATAAGAGAGCAGCCCTGATGTTGTTAATATTTACCTTTTAGTTTTAGTTTTTTCCGCAACTTATTGCATGCAAAGCATAAGATGATTAGGATGAGAGTTCCAACTATTGTGCTTATGATCCATATCTTAGTCTCGCCTGCATTGAAATTTTGGAGCCGTTAGTATTATATAGCCCTGGTGGAGCTGCTGCTGCTTATGATATAAAATCTGATTATGCTAAATTGAAACGGTACCCTTTTTTTTATCAGATATGAGATTTCACATATTCACAATTGAATTCTAACATAATTAAAGACTTATGGTCAAAATGAAGTACAATAATTAGGAACGTTATATAATTTAATATTATTTTTCCAAAAATCATATCTTATTTCTCAATAATTTGTATCTTCTTTCGATGGAGTTCCAAATTAGTTTACTTGATTAACTCAATACCTCTGTGTTCTTAACATTAACTAAGCATAAAATCATAGAAGTAGGAGGACTATTGTAGTTTATGCACTTACGTTTTTTTCTGACAACAAGGAAGTATATCTGACGCCCCCCAGCAGTCAAATTAGTAGTAGCCACAAAGTTTGCTGAGTCCTTGCTCCATATCTCACACCCAGTTTCATCATCGTTAACATAAGAGTAGGCCTCACAACTGCAATTGTTCAAGCACTTCATCCAGCAATCAAAATTTGTGAGGTTCTCACTTTCATCAAATTTGAAACCCGTCCCTGACATTACTCCATAGCTATTCCAGCTACCCCGGTACAAACTATCAGAATCTCTACAATCCGGAACACTTGGCATTGAACAACCAGATAGAAAGTAGTTATTGACGCATGAGTAAGAAGCACCAGAAACGCCCCCAAATATTGAACCTGAAGGTTCTAAGTAGATATAACTAGGAAGATATGACACATAGGTTTCATTTTCATCTGAGTAGTAATCGAATTCGAAGTCCTTCTGGAAAAGTTCGGACTTTAGATTGGCAAAGCTTCCATTGCTCCATTGCCCACTACTCCAAAAAATGTTCCCACGCCACCATATCACCAATTCCTTCGTTTCGGGCTCAAGGCCAAGGGTGAAAGACCCTGACAAATAAGTCTTTTCACTTCTCCGTGATGTTATAGACCAATTTTGACCTGTCTTTCTGTCAAACCCTAATTTCATCCCCATCATAAGAACGTGTGAGAGATGATCAAAGCTTTGCCATAATATCCTCTTCAAAGATCCATTTTGGTACATTTCACGAAACATAAGGTTGCCGGTATCTTGCAATATGGCGTTGAAGGTAGTACTGCTGTTAACTTCTCTTCCAGCATCAGAAGAATAGAGCATGATACTGGAATTTCTTTCCCGGTTGGAAATAATTTTCAGGTTACCAAATTCATCAATTGCGAGAAACGCTGCAGGGTCGTGGATTGGCATGTCTCTATTAGCAATCCAGAAATTCTGATCAGTTGAAGTTTCGGCTGATTTTCGTATTCCAAGGTAGAAATCTTGAGAGCCTTCATACTGAAAGAAACTCATTGTATACCAACCTGTAGGTGAAATCAAACTGTCATTTGTAGTGAGCTCATGACCCTGTAGTAACGTGTCTGTGTTCACGTTTGAAGGTTTGGTCATGTGCATGAAACAAGTGAAAGTGATGAAGCATAGTATAGTTCGGCTGATAGCCATTACTATAATGAACGAGTCTATAACAGGACGCTTGAAATCTTATGGATGTGATTATATGCCATTATGAAAGAAATGAAAAGGGACAGATGTAATTATTTGACCTAGAAAAAATTAATAAACGTTTTGGAATGATGCATTATGCTTCCAATAATATTCATATTCATATATAATACATCATGCTGGTTTATATTTGCTGGTTGACTTTTCCTTTTCTAGTGAATTCAAAGTGCATTGGCTGAAGAAACTAGAAGTTCCACAACCATGGATGCGATCATATATGCAATGGCTGAAAATGAAAAGTCAGGTGTTATTGATTGACCTGCAAAAATTATTAGGCCCAGACGTCATGAATGATGGCCTCGCTTTAAAATATAAGTAAGCTAAGAAATAGGGTATTGAATATAGAGTGGTGATACATTCACACACTGTTATTTTATACATTCACTTTACAGTTATTAAATAGGTGAATAGTAATATTAAAATATCATTTTTCTTGAATATATTTTATTGAATGATTTTTTAGTATTTCTCTTTTTTTTGGTAGTGAAATGTTTTTAAGTATTTTCATAACTAAATATTCTGTAGTTTGGTTCGAAATAAATCGACTTTGTGGAAGGATGCGTGCTTAATTTTGAGAAAACAATGATTCTTCTACCCAAATTCTTTTTAAAACATTAGATACACTAATCAAGCAGATAGAGTGCTTGGATTACCTTGACCGGTCACAATTTTCAATAGTAACATATTCTTAGTTGACTATTTCTACTACATCTTTTGAATTAAAGGGGTTTTATAAAGAAAATAGAAAAATTACTGTCAGAATAAACTAATATGGTAGCTTGATGAATCAGAAAAATAAAATAAAATCAACCAACACGATGTGATATATTAATTATAATGAACGTCAATTCTATACGCCATCATGATAGAACAAAATTTGAGAATTATAAATAGTAAAAAGATTAAAAATATAATTGATTTTATAAATTTAATATTAATATTTTATCACCATTTTTTAATATTGTTGCCAACATTTATTTTAGTCTCATTTGAATGACTTCCGTTATATTACTGTACGCAACACCTGTGTGTCAAAATAGATCTCTTTTTCGTCAAAAAAATTGAAAAGTTTAACGATGAACTTAACAACAGTTGGGGTGGGAATAACAAAATGGAATCCCAATCAGTAAATTAGCAAAAAGAAAACAAGATAAAATGCAACAAATCTAAAGAGGGCAAGGAATGCTTATGTTTAGAAAATGAAAAAGAAATACAAAATACAATTGGAGGCTGATTCTTCATAATTTTAACATTATTAAATAAAGCATCGTGGTCCATTTAGGATACTTCCATTACTATAGTATCACTTCCTATTAGAAATCCCCTTCGTGACTCCCTTTGATTACCACTTTCCTGCTAACTTAACACCTCATAACTTACGTTTCATCCATGATCATGAACCACTCTTTTTCTTTTGTACATGTTCCTTCTCATCCTTTATTGATATATAATAATAAAGTAACTCTAAAGTATAAAAGTAATAATAAAACTTGTTGATTGAATGAATAATAGTAACACAAATTTGTTAACAAAATTAGATAATGACATTATTAGAAAATTCTTTTAGGTATATGAAGAAATTAAAGAAATTTGACTTTTCGTTTATATTCCAATAAAAAAAAAGAAGAAGTAGAGTTTAAATATTTATTTTAAATTAAAATAATTTCATTATTTAAATATTTATTTTAAATTAAAATAATTTCATTATTTAATAAAATATATAACCGTCTTTTTTCTCCAAACTAGTTAGATATTTTTTTAATAATAAAACTATTATATAATTTTTCAATTTGGTTAGTACAAAAAATTCGTTAATTACATTCTTAGTAAAGAAATTTAATTTTTATAATTTTATTTGAACTCAATTAAAATGTGTTTTATCTGTAGTAATATATACGTATCTTTATTAAAAGTAAAATTAACATTAATATGCAATTAATTTTGAACGATTTTACCTTTTGTAATTTGCTTCCTAAATTTAAAATGATTTGTGGTTTAATTACATATTAATGAAATTGTTAAAAATTATTGTATTAAGATTAAAGTTTTTTTATTGTTCTAAAAATAAAATATGCCAAACCAACTGTTTATCAAAATTTTATAATACAAATATCTTTTGTTCCAACAACTCTATTTATTTTTTTCTTTTAATAATATTCATGTAAGAATTTGAATTATTCCAAGATCAAGTTTTTTTTGGGTTTAACTTATTGTATAAAATATTACTAGCCTTTAAATCTTTGTATATAACTTTTAATCTTAAATATAATATAAATATACAGGTTTTTGAGCAACTTTAATAATTTTTCAACTTATCTTTCAATTTAATATAATTCTGCAATTCTATTGATGACATCTATTTGGAAGAAAACAACATCGAACAATTAATTAAAAAAGACCTAGTCTTGAATATATACGAAACATTGAACAAAATGCCCAAACATATTATAGAAGAGAATATTTTCATACGGAAGAGATATAAATTCAAACTTTTGTTGGCCATATATTCATTTGTAAAGTATACACTTAATCCCAAAAGAAATCATATATTAGCAGAAATAAATAAAAAAATATATAACAATTCTTATTATATGCACAGTGCAATACCATGATAAATTAAATGGTTGAATAAATAAATTAAAGAAAAAAATTCAATAATTTATTAGGCCTGAACTTCAATTTCACTTCTTCTACCTCGAATATAATTTTGCAGTGTCGTATTTTACATTAGAAGCGATACAACAAAAGCTTTTCGAATCTTTTACCTTTGAAGGGAATTTTTCGAATCTTTTACCTTCGAAGGGAATTTTTTAGTATATGAAAAAGAAATTAAGTGAAAAATATATATAAAATAGTTTTATAATAACTTTTACTTATAAGAATTTATTACCTTTAAACAGGTCCAAAGCCACTAATTGAAGTAGTATCCAGTCAAATAAATGTAGTAAGGGTTTGTAAAATAATTGAAATTAATAAAATAAAATAAAAATTAATAAAATTAAATTAGATTTTTTTAACCGAATTAAATTACTCTCTTAATTAGATTGCGGTTCTTATTACAAAATATGTAAATTTATGCATAACTTATTACTCGAATTAATTAACTAAGTCATAATTAACACAAGTTTTGCTTGTGCAAATTAAAGATTCACATACATTATTCATTTCATCCCTTAATAACTTGTGACTCATTCCATTAAGCAGAACAACTGGTGTCTCACTCCATTAAACAAGAACGGAGACACGATTTTTCATATTAACTGAAATATTAAGCATGAACGAGTAAAAGCATTAAACACATGAATAAAATGATAAAGAGTTAAGAGACGAAGAGAGCAAAAATAACACAATAGCAACCTCAAAGCTTCATGACAATCTGAATCAAAAGGATAACCATATAAGCTAGTCTTCCATTCAATTCGAATCAAGCAAACTAAATACAAAATTGAATTAAAATTGAAAACAAAATTAAATTAAAATAGAAAATAAAAATACAAAACCAGTTCTTCCAACAGGTGGCTAGATCTAAATAAGTGTCCAACACTAAACATAATGAACTCAAATTTATTCAATTCTGGTCCAACGAATAATAAAAACTGATAATGTGGCAGATCTTTTTCAATTCTAAAATTAATTTCAAGCCCAATAAAATTTCAAAGCTGCCTAAAATTAGCTTAAAAAATCCAAATTAAATAAAATTATCAATTTATGATAAATGAAGCTCAAACAGTAAAATTAAAAAAATAATAAATAATTAAACACAAATCACTAATTAAAATAGTAACATAAAAACAAGTAAATAAAAAAAATAATGACTCGTCAGCCACCCTCTACAATCTTGTTTTGTTTGTGAAATAGAACTACAATCTTGTTTTGTTTGTGAAATAGAAATTGTGTGTTGCCGGCTCAAGAACGGTTATAAAGTCGAATTTATGTGTATCCATTGCCTGTCCTCTTCTCCTTCCATTGCTCTCTTCCTTCATCGCATGCATCAGAAATTTCTGTATTTTCTCCAATGTCAGAGAACATATTTGCTCGCTTCTTACGCTTTTCAACAGAACATATATCAAAAACAATATATAAGATAATAGCTCTATTTTGAATCTCAGGTGGTACTATCTTATTTTTATTTTTATTAATTAGTCAAACTAATGTCTTGAAAGAATTATGTTGCTGTATATTAACTGTTCTTAAACTTCTGAATTTCCAAATGATGTGGATTCTCTTTCTTTTTGTTTTTCTCCAAAGGATGCAATGAATGCGACTATCAGAAGAACTCCAACAGCAGCACCTGCAATCCATATTCTCCTTTTCTTGCCTTCTGCATCGGAAGAAGAGTGCTAATTCTACATATCTAATTAAACAAATACTTACTCTATATTCATACATACATATTATAACAAAAATAATTATTTAACATCCATGCATGCATGAGTGTGAGATGAGTAGAGGAAAGACGGATAAAAAAAAATGAGAAATATATTAAGTAATGAGATGATAAAAATGAGAGGGTAGATATTAAATGAATGTAAAAAATAAAATATTTATATATCTTTTATCATATAATTCTGTTTTGAATAAAATTTACTATTCAGTATGAAAATTTTCTCTCTAAATGTTTAATATAATTATATATCTAGAACTCAAGTTTAGTACTAAGTTGTTGTAAATTATAATCAACGCATATATACACAAAAATGTAGTTGTATACAGTAAAATATAAAATTTATATTCAATAAAGTTTGTTTATAAATAGTTATGAGAAAAAAATGGGAAAAAAAATCTTATAACCTAAAATTAACTTCGCTACGATTTACAAAAACTTTTTGAATAACTTCAATGATTTAAACTTCTTCGTAAAGCTAGTTTTTACTTCGATACATCTAAGTTTTAGCCATAAAGAAAGTTTTTATCTGAACAAGTTCATGCTCAGTTATGTATATATGTTCTATGTATCGCTTACACTTTTGTTCTCCATTTTTTGAGAGAAAGAAGAGAGAGTTGTTATGAGAAGTTTGTTTTGGAAGCTATTATTTAGGTTTTGAAAAGTCTATTATGAAAATTTTGTTTTGGAAAGTTAGTTCCCAGTATATTTCACATGTTCTGGAAATTTTATTTTATTTTAGAAAGTTTATTTTGAAAGATATCATATATATTTTAGAAAACTTATTTCAGAAATTATATTCAGAAAGTTTACTTTTAAGTGTTCTAAAAGGTTTGTTACAGTTCTGAAAAATCCAAAAAATTTATTCCTGAAAGATTTTTGGAATATATGATCGAGAAGTCACTTTTAAAAAAAAAAGTAAAATGTCCTTTGAAAAATTATGGAGTGGAGTTAGAAATTATGATATCCAGAAAGAAAATGTCTTAAGTCACATTGTCTTATGCCCATTTCGTAAGCTTATAAATTTAGTCATGATATCATTCGAAATATTAATGGTTATTTAAACGCTAATTTTTAATTATCAAATAAAATAGATTGATAATTGTGATTAAAATAATCATTAAACTAGGTTTTAGTGACTAAATAACTATAAAATAAAAGTAATAATGAAATTTAGTGACTAATTAAGTAAAGATAACTCATATTTAACATTAGCTACAATGTTTTAGTCATTTATACTATTAGATTTTAGATATCAATTTAGAATAGAATTTAATGGTATAAGTGACTAAAACATTGGTAGCCAATGTTAAATACCAATTATCTTGACTTAATTGGTCACTAAATTCAATCATTACTTTTATTTTATAGTTATTTAGCAATCAAACCTAATTTGGTGATTATTTTAGTCATAATTAGCAATCATTTTATTTAGTAGCTAAAATTGGTGTCTAAAAACGCTTTTTCTTATAGGCGTAAACAACTTATCTTTTTCTCGTTTATATACCAATTTTCTAATAAATCCTGTCATTTCCAACCTCAATATTCATATATTGGAGACTTGAACACTTTGTCATCACTATTGTATAGATATTAAATTATTACAGACTTTGAACTTTATCGATATCTAATATTTTATCTACCTGATGTAAATGAATTTGTTGTCTCCTTTATGGAACAACTGTAGGGCTCTTCTATATCTTCCACTTCTTTAGTGACAAAAAGTCCTGGTTGTTTAGGTTGAGGTAAATGAGCAATTTCATTTGAAAGAAAAGAAACAACCTCAAGCATAGTAGGTCTCTCTCTTGCTTGATCTTGTGTGCACAACAAACCAATATGAATGTATCGTAATACTTGAGTGGGAGAGTGTGATCCACTCATGTTCGTGTCTATTAGCTTTAGAGCTTCGCCTTCATTCCATAATTTCCATGCCTAAAGTAAACACACTTTGTTAAATATCAAACCAATACCATACAATTTTATCATTCATATATTGAAAAAGATTTGACAACACTTACATTAAAAACAAGATTAAATGGATAATCACTACTGTTTTTCTTTCCACTTAGAATTTCTAATAGAAGGATGCCAAAGCTGTAAACATCTGTCTTAGTTGAGATAACACCCATCATTGCATATTCTGGAGACATATAACCACTGAAATAGTAATATTAATTAATCCATCAAATAATTTAAGATAAATATTTAATTTTGAAATTTGTTGTTATTTTAAAAAGTAATATATACTTACAATGTTCCAACAATTCTTTTAGTTCTTTCTTCTTCAGATCCGGTCAATCCAAATATCCTAGCCATACCAAAATCTGATATTTTTGGATTTAATTGATTGTCTAATAAAATGTTACTCGCTTTCAAGTCTCTATGTACCACTTTCAATCTTGAATATTGGTGTAAATATACAAGTCCTTGTGCAACTCCTTCAATAATTTTGCATCGTGTGTTCCACTCTAATATAATGTTTTGGCTAGAACCTATCTCAAATTAAAGATGAATAAAATAGGTAAATAAAATAGACAATTATCTTGAAATATAAAGTAAAATATGTGTAAATATGTGTAAACTATCTAATGTGCAAAATTCCATACCAAAAAGATATAAATTCAAGCTTTTGTTGGGAAGGTACTCATAAACTAAAATCCTTTCGTCTTTGTCAATACAAAATCCAAGTAGTCTCACTAAGTTGGTGTGTTGGAGTTTGACAATTAGCATGGCTTCATTTTTAAACTCTATCAACCCTTGTCCCGAGCTTTTGGAAAGTCTCTTAATGGCTACTTCTTGTCCACTTGGCAACTTTCCCTTTTAGAAAACATTAAAACTTCATATTCAGTTATGAATACAAATACAAATTTTCTATTAGCTAAAGAAATCATCATTAATACGAGTATAAGAATTACCCTGTAGACAGGTCCATAACCACCCTCTCCTATCTTATTGGTGGAAGAAAAATTAGCAGTTGCCTCAAGTATAGTTTGGAAATCGAAAATATGCATATCATCACAGCTCTTTCCATCTTTCTTCTGTTCTTTTGTTTCATTGTAAGCAATGGAAATTGCAGTATTTCCTCCGATTTCAGACAACAATTTTGTTCGCTTCTTTCGATCTTCAGCTGCATATTTCAATATCATGCATGAAACTTAACTAAAGGCAGTGATCTACGTTATAGTTTTGGTTGAATAAAGTCAACATCTAAAGATATCCTTAAATTTGAAATAAAATCATAATAGTTTTAATATTTATTATGAAATAAATAAGAGAGCAGACTGATGTTGTTAATATTTACCTTTTAGTTTTAGTTTTTTCCGCAACTTATTGCAAGCGAAGCATAAGATGATTAGGATGAGAGTTCCAAGTACTGTGCTTATTATGATCCATATCTTAGTGTTGCCTGCGTTCAAATTAGAGCCGTTAGTATTATGTACCACTGGTGGGGTGGAGCTGATAATGAGATTGTTTAGAAAATCACCTTATAAATAATTAAAAATGAAAAAAAAATAAAAAACATAAATTTTAACGAGATTTGACAATTTAGCAAAATATTTAAACAACTATATTTTATTATTAGATAATTAAAGTTAGGATTATAATTACATATTATCAATATTATTAATATTAATAACTCTAAACATGGTGATTACCAAAATACTTTTGTACGGTACTGTAGGAACCCAGACTTCCGACCCAGCCCACAAAACTTACCACTATTTTCGCTCACAACCTCGCTGACTCGGTCTCCCTACAACATTTACCTTTTCATTCCGTATTAGATTCATATCTAAATAAATTGCTAAATTGAAAGGGCACTTTTTTTTTTTATTTATATCTTGGTAATTCTTATCAGATATAAGATTTCACATATTCACAATTGAATTCTAACATAATCAAAGACCGATGGTCAAATCAAGAACTATATATAATTTAATATTATTTTTCGAAAAATGATATCTTATTTCTCAATAACTGTATCTTCTTTCGATTGAGTTCCATATTAGTTTATTTGTTTAACCCAATACCTCTGTGTTCTTAACATTAACTAAGCATCAAATCATAGAAGTAGGGGAGTATTATAGTTTATTCACTTAACTTTTTTTCTGGCAACAAGAAAGTATATCTGACGCCCCCCAGCAGTCAAATTAGTAGTAGCCACAAAGTTTGCTGAGTCCTTGCTCCATATCTCACACCCAGTTTCATCATCGTTAACATAAGAGTAGGCCTCACAACTGCAATTGTTCAAGCACTTCATCCAGCAATCAAAATTTGTGAGGTTCTCACTTTCATCAAATTTGAAACCCGTCCCTGACATTACTCCATAGCTATTCCAGCTACCCCTGTACAAACTATCATAATCTCTACATTCCGGTACACTTGGCATTGAACAACCAGATAGAAAGTAGTTATTGAAGCATGAGTAAGAAGCTTCAGCAACGCCGCCATACATTGAACCTGAAGGTTCTAAGTAGATATAAGCAGCAAGAAATGACACAGAGGTTTCATTTTCATCTGAGTAGTAATTGAATTCGAAGTCCTTCTGGAAAAGTGGGGACTTTAGATTGGCAAAGCTTCCATTGCTCCATGGCCCACTACTCCAAAAAATGTTCCCACGCCACCGTATCACCAATTGCTTCGTTTCGGGCTCAAGGCCAAGGGTGAAAGACCCTGACAGATATTTCTTTTCACTTCTCCGTGATGTTATAGACCAATTTTGGCCTGTTTTTCTGTCAAACCCTAATCTCATCCCCATCATAAGAACGTGTGAGAGATGATCAAAGCTTTGCCATAATATCCTCTTCAAAGATCCATTTTGGTACATTTCACGAAACATAAGGTTACCAGTATCTTGCAATATGGCGTTGAAGGTAGTACTGCTGTTAACTTCTCTTCCAGCATCAGAAGAATAGAGCATGATACTGGAATTTCTTTCCCGGTTGGAAATAATTTTCAGGTTACCAGATTCATCAATTGTGAGAAACGCCGCAGGGTCGTGGATTGGCATGTCTCTATTAGCAATCCAGAAATTCTGATCAGTTGAAGTTTCGGTTGATTTTCGTATTCCAAGGTAGAAATCTTGAGAGCCTTCAAGTTGAAGGAAACTCATTGTACAACTACCTGTAGGTGAAATCAAACGGTCACTTGTTGTGAGCTCATGACCCTGTAGTAACGCATCTGTGCTCGAGTTGGAAGGTTTGGTCATGTGCATGAAACAAGTGAAAGTGATGAAGCATAGTATAGTTCGGCTGATAGCCATTGTTATAATGAACGAGTCTAGAAGAGCACACTCTAAATCTTATGGATGTGATTATATGTCATTATGAAGAAAAAATGAGAAGGGATAGATGTAATTATTTGAACTAGAAAAAAATAATAATAAACCTTTTGGAATTAGTCCCCTTATGCCATGTTTTTTATGATGCATTCAAAGTGCATTAGCGGAAGAACCAGAGAGGAGAAGTCACGTGTTCTTGATTATTAGGCCGAGACGCCAATGGTGACCTTGCTATGTTTGAAAGTTCATGGACAAGAGCTTGGTTCCATTAGTCAAATTCACATGCCTCAATATGCTTGAATTGTGTTCACTTTAAAGAACGTTTTTTCAATAAATAGTAACGGAAGTTGAAACATCTTTTCCCTTTTTCCACATCTTTCCATCACTAAATCAGATAAGGAACGTTTTGCATTTGTGAAATTGTCCGGAATTTCAGATCCTGTAACTACCGAGAAAAACAGAAGAGCAATAATAATAATATTAATATGATCCGGTCACATCTCAAACATAATATATGTGACAAATCTACATAAAAAAATTAATATTAGTTTTGACTTAAAATCTTTAACACAGATTTACATAAGAAATTAATATTATTTTTTACTTAAAATATTTAAGACAGACCTATATAAAAAATTAATATTATTTTCAATTTAAAATCTTTAAAATGATAAATTTGTAAGTTTTTTCTTGTAAGCTATTTTTATTCAATATCTCACTACTACCAAAATAACAAATCAACAAGCCATAACAAAATCAAAATAGAGTAGGAGGGAAAAGAAATATTAAAGTATGAAGAAGAAAGATAAATAAACAATCTGCGTTGAAGTGGTTAGGGACGATATGGAGAATGACGATGGAAATGTACATTGGGAGAAATGGAGTTATAGCTAAATTTGAAAAACAACTCTCTCTTAAAATAAATTACTTTTAATATGAATGTTATCAACAGGTGGAACCCTAACTGATACGAGTTTGAGTTGATAATTTGGGTGATAAATACATTTACTCTTATAATAATGATATCTTTTATTATTATATTGATAAGAATAGTTTTAAAAAATTATCATATTACAAAAAAAGTGGTCGGTTGTTTTTAAAATATGATGAAAAAAATATTTTTTTTTCTTGTATCCCACAAGCGTATTTAATGAAAAAAAAATGCTATATATATACACTTGTATGATTCTTAACATATTTTAAAATATTATGAGAAACATATTAATTTTTTTAATGCACAAATTTTATATAATAAATAAGAGGATGACGACAGGATATATAACCTGAATTAATATATAACGTATTTTGAATTATGCACGGTTAAATATTTTCTATAATAATTACTTTACATAATTTTGAATAAGATATTTTCGGCAGAAAAATACCAAGATGCAAACCAGATGATATTTTCACTATCCTAAATATGTTTTAAAAAAGAAGGACAAAATTGAAATTTACAAATATATGAAGTTGCTCGAAGAAAAACAAGGAGACCAAGAAGAAAAATCCTGCTTACTGTTTTAAAAACTGCATGAACTTATTATAAAGGTGGGAAATATATGCCTAAGATAAAATTCGGGATTTTGAACAGTTGTGCTGTAATTTTTTCTCGTAATAATTATAATAAACATCTTTTTTTATAAATATAAGTAAATTGTGTTAGACAGATATAATTTTATTTAAAAAAAATGATATGACAGTAATACAATTTTAAAATAGTATCAAAATATATCATATATCATATATATCGAAATTATGTTATTGTGACACCATTTCAAAGTTACGTGATAGTATTATTATTTTAGTTAAAAGAAAATATATAACTGAAGTAGTATTATTGTAATATTATTTTAATTAAAAATATTATAATTAACAAAACTTTAATTATATATTTTTTAGAATTTTTTTCTATCTTTGAAATTTAAAATAAAGAAATTTTTTTATTTATTATTTGATATTTAAATTTAAAAATTAAATATATAGAATTTATAGGTTAGGATTTGGAATTAGTCTGAGATTAATCTTTTAAGTTAAATAAGATTTAAGATTCAGAATTTAAAATTTAGGATATATTCTCAATCAAATATATATCTCATACTCGAGAGAAACACTGTATTATAATGTCTAACATTAAAATCTCCAAAAGAATTAGTTGAGAAGCAATTGGACTGGAGTGGAGACGGTGTTCCACCATGTAATCAAGAAAGTTGAGGATTTGATTTCGATGGTACATGCTTATTTACATTTTCATTTGTTTTATGAACAATTCAAAGTGCATTAAGTTCCACAACCATGGATGTGATCAATATATATATATGTATATATTGAATGTAACTGGTTCAAAACGAGAAGTCAGGTCTTCATGATTGACATGGAAAAATTTTCAGACCAAGACGTCACGAATGTTGACCTTGCTATAAAATATAAGAAAGATAAGAAACAGGGTATTGAATATATTTTATTTAATTTTTGAATATTTATTTTTTTTTTTTTTTGGAGTGAAATGCTTTTAGGCCATTATGTTGAGAAATATAAATAATTACAAATTACAAATATAATTGATTTTATAAATTTAATATAAAAATAATATCACCATTTGTTAATATTTTTGCCAACATTTATTTTAGTCTTATTTGAATGACTTCGTTATATTATTGTACGCAACACCTATATATCACAATGGATCACTTTTTCGTCAAAAAAAAATTGAAAAATTTAACGATGAATTTAACAGTAATTGGGGTGGGAATCACAAAATGAGATCCCAATCAGTAAATTAGCAAAAAGAAAATAAGATGAAATGGAACAAATTGAAAGAGGGCAAGGAATTTTTATGTTTAGAAATGAAAAGGAAATACAAAATACAATTGGAGGCTGATGCTTCCTAATTTGAACGTTATTAAGTAAACCATTTTGGTCTTTTAATAGTATAAACACTTCTTACACGTACGGGAATTTGTATACATGTTCCTTCCCATCCTTTATTAATATATAAGATTAATAATAAAGTAACTCTAAAGTATAAAAGTAATAATAAAAATTATCGCTTGAGTAAATAATAGTAAACCAAATTTGTTAACAAAATTAATGACATTATTAGAAAATGATTTTAAGGATATGAAAGAACTAAAGAAATTTGACTTTTCGTTTAACTTCCAATAGAAAAAAAAAAAAAAAAAAAAAAGTGGAGGAAGCTAAACGTATTATTTAAAAAGAATACAATTTTTATAATTAATTTAAATTTAAAAAAATATATTGTCTAATAAAATATATAACCGTCTCTTTACTTGAAACTAGTTACATAAATTTTTTAATGAAAAATCTTATATAATTTTTCAATTTTTATTTATTTAAAATTACTTATTTTTATATTTTTTAAAATTATATTATTCTAATTACAATTAAGATAACTATTATTATCTATAGGTGGTTGTTTTACCACTTTATCACCTCAAGTTGTTTTTTATTGAAAAAAATATATATATAATTATAGAAACATTGAGGGGTATCCTAACCAATTAAAAAAAAAAACTACAGAAAAATAAATTAAAGTCTCTATAAGATACATAACATGATTGTCTTTATACTTGTACTTCATGCTCCATTCACAAAATTCTTATGAAATTTAAAAGCTTAAATCGTTCTGCTACTTCTATAGGAGTAACTAAAGATATCCCTCTAACAAAGATATGACATGCATCCCACCTTGTTCACAATTTTAGTGTAGTGTATGCTTCATCTTTTGATTCTAAAAAATAAAAAAATTACCTTGCCTTTTGCTGCAAAGATAAATATGGACAACAGATATAATGTTCTACTACTATTTGTTATGGGATTTAGCCAAAAAAAAATAGAATGCATCAAAGGAGAATATGAACAAAATAGCATTTTTTGCAGGTCAAGAATTTCTGCAATTTTGATAAACTTTGTTCTGTTTCATTTTGATATTATTTTTGTGAGTAAATGATTTCTGTTAGATATCGTCTAACTCTTGAATGGATGATAGCTACTGGACTGTTTAACTTTTTAGTAAATGAAATAAGATTGATGTTTTGTTTTTCGTTACTTTTTTGTTTTTTGTTCTCTTATCTTTTTTCTCTTTCAACTTTTTTTTTTTCTTTTGATGATCCCATAAACATACATAATTGTTTCTTATGGAGATGGTTTGCATACCATATTGTTAATTTTAGACTGTTAAGACCATACCTCTTATTTCAATTGTTAGACTGTTCCAACTCCCTATTTCAATTATTGACGTCATCTTAAAATTAGTTATTATACAGTCTATATATTTTTTTTCCACAAGGTCAAGGTTGTATTACGTCTATCATTACAAAAGCTGATTTCTATTCTTCTTCCAATACTCATGTTTAAAATCTCAAGTTATTTTTATATCTCTTTTATGCATGATTAATAAAAATAAAACAATACTTTACTAAAATAAATTCATTTTCCGTCACTGTTACCGTTATTGAAGTATTTATTATTTTGCATTACAATGTTTTATGTCAAATATTAATTCAAACTATAATTTTTTTTACTCTCTTCATTTATTATTTATTTTTTCATTGTAATTACTTTTCTACTTTTTGAGTTTATAATTTATTTTGTTACCTTCTTTCTGTCATTCATAAAAATATAAATTATTGTTATTATCTTTGAAAAATGTTTCTTATGGGCCAGTCTCGTATTTTCGTTTAGTTATATTCATAATATTAAGATAGTTTTAATATTTAATATGCAACACTATTTGCCAATAAATAATATATATATATATATATATAATAAAATTATAATTGGAGGATATTATTGACAACGTTAACATTATACAAGATTTAAAACCTGTAATAAATATGGTTCTTTGAATTCCCAAATCGTGATCTTTTCTCAAAGGTTTGTGTAAAAATATATTATCCTTGTCATAAATAAAGATAAAGTTTATACCTTGTGGATAGATTGAATAAGAGTAAAAGTCTTATTGAAAATTTCTTTAATACTGTCTTTAGTGTGTATGATAATTTTAATATACCTATTGATCAGTACTTATATTAAGAGAGAAATATATTTTTATTCATCAATTGAAGAAAGAAAATATATTTTATTTATTTTAGTTTAATATTCTTAAAAACTAAATTTCTAAACCAAATAAATATTTTATCTAAAATAAAGTATTCCAATTAAAATTAAAAATTAATAATAAGTATAGTCTTAAATTTTCTCGTTAACCATTCTTTTAAAGTAATGTTACTTTTTTTAACCTCCGCATTGATTGTACCTACTATTCACAACCTTATACTTCAACGTGTTTTTCTATATATTTTCCATCATTCTTATTCCTTTTGCCTTATATTTTATTTAAAATTAGTTTATTATTATTATTATGTACAATATAAATATTTTATAAAATAATTTTATGAAACAAATTCCAAAAAAATAATCATTAAAGTTTATTTTGATAATTTAATATTTATTTGATCTATTACATTATATGAGTACTTTTTTGCATTCATGACAATTAATTATAATAAATTTGAGATATTGGCAAGATTGCATATAAAGGAATACTGCGGTATTGCATGGCTCAACAAAAATAGAGAAAAAGAGCACGTTTTAACTTCAATGGCCCGTTTTTACTGCGCCCGACCCGTTTTGTGGTTCGGGTTAGCCGGATCGGTCGGAGCTCACCATGTCTGTTACTTATGTTGTTCACCATTTGCAAAGTTTGTGAAGTTGCAAGAACACTCAGAATCAAGGTCACTTCTTCTTCTTCTGTATCACTTACACAATGCCCTTCATCTCCAAAATTAAGCGCCAATCTGATTACACCCTCTTCAGCTCTGCCACTCCCGTCGTCATCGACAATGGTGCCTCCTATTTCCGTATTGGGTATTTTTCCGAACCCTAATTTTGCCTCAAAATTGAAACTTTATTTTTAGGCTTATGTGTTTTTCGCATCAGCTCATGACGGGGTTGTTGATTTTAACGTTAAAGTTGGTTCCTTTTGGTGAATTGTCAGGTGGGCAGGAGAGACTGAACCACGCGTTGTTTTCCGCAACATTGTCCAAAGGCCACGCCACAAAGCCACTGGTATCCTACATTCTACATTTTCACCATGCTTTCTTGTTCTTCTCCATCTTAGTTACTTGTTACGTATTTGTTTTGTTGTTTGTGTTTGTCGAAAATGTTGGTGAAACTCTGTAGTTAATGCTATTATAGTTGTTAACTTGTTACGCTAATTTTTCTTTTTTGTCTTGGTGCATTTTCGTTAGCTTATTTCATTTCGTAAAAAACATAAAATGGGACCGAGATATATTTATTGTTGTGAGTTAATGGTCTCTTATATTTAAGAGGAACCTTTCTTATGAGCTGTTGATAATGAGCCAACAAAATGCAATTTGTCACATGCCGAATAATTATTTGGAACACTCTGTTATTACACAGGAGAAATCGTCACTGTTGTTGGTGATCATGATCCAGCATTAATGAAATACTTTGACTGTAGTCGCTCTGGACCCCGCTCAGCGTTTGACAGCAATGTAGTTTACCAATTTGAAATGATGGAATATGTAAGTTTTTCCTCGTGGCAATCCTGTGAGTGTATAAAGGACTTGTTTTTTGAGTCATTTCAATGTTAATTATATTAAACGTTTACAATTCAGTTCCGATGATCTTATTCTAGCCTGTGATTCGTTTTCGTTCTTCCATGTGTGTTATATGCATGTAAGTTGCATTTCTAATTCAGGAAATGGCCTATTTATGTGGCTGCATGTTAGAATCATAGTTTATACTTTTGTTATTGCTATATGAGGACTGATGGGATATCTTTGTCTAGCTGTTGATTTGTCCAAATCGAACACCAGAATAAGCAGTAACTGACTCCTAAGGATTAATGTATTAAAACGTTGGGATACTCTATTCTAAATTGTTTAGTGAAAGTATCCAAATTCCAAAATATACTCTCTTTTCCTCAGCATGGATTCTAGCTTTTGAATTGTATGATATTGCTCAAATTAAATATTGTTTGAACATGGGCAAAATTCTTTTTTTGTTGTTGCCTAGAATATGATCAACATGGGACTATCTCGTGCATAGTGGTGTCTTGCACTTGGCAATACCAAGGTTCCTTTTCGTAGCATATATAGGAACTATTTTCCTTGTATGAGACAACGGATAAATTGATGTGTGACAATGGGATTCTGATAGGGTCACAAGTTAAAGGTCATAAGCTGAATATGGAATTATAAGATTTTTACAACTAATTGGAAGGGATGTGTACCATATTAACTATAAACATCTTGTGAAATAGGATCATGCATGTATACTGGTGTATTCGTTTATTAATTATAATTAACATATGATGGGAAGCGTTACTAAAATTTTCTTTCATTTATAGATTTTGGACTTTGCATTTGACCGGTTGGGAGCAACAGGATCAGAGGTATGCCGATTACTGGAATAGCATTTTTCATTTTTCTTCCGTTAACGTTTTTAATCTTTTTTATTATGACATTTTAAAGTCCAATTGACCACCACCACTACTTTTGATATGTTAGTAAACTTATTGGCCTCTGTAGTTTACCTAGGAGTTCTTGATTTGATGTGTACAAATTTTTCTCTTTTCGAACTTTGACAATTTAAATTATTTAACTCACTCTTTTCTATCTTTATGTTTAATGCTGGAGCAGATTGATCATCCCGTCCTCATCACAGAATGTGTATGCAACCCAGTTCAGTCTCGTAGTAAAATGGCAGAACTTCTTTTTGAGACATATGGAGTTCCGTCGATAGGTATCAATTCTTTATTAATCCTAACAAAAAAAAAAAAAAACTCATTTTCTTCAAGTAGCCTTTGTAGGAACTGGAATGTTGGCTTGCCTGTTGTCTAAAACGAATTTCGAATGAGGCCCATCAAGACTGTGTTTGACATCTTGTCGCATAGTTGTTACTAGTTTGGACCTAATCACTGGCACGTATTTTTGGCTACACTATACTAGATTTGCCAGACATAATTTATTTGACAATGATATTTATGCTTCTCTGTTATGGCAGCATTTGGTGTTGATGCGGCATTCAGCTATAAATATAATCAACAACATGGTGTTTGTGATAAAGATGGTCTTGCTTTGTGTCCTGGATTCAATACAACTCATGTGATTCCGGTATGCTTTTATGTGATACTTACAGATTTTTATGCAAAGCAAATAACTTATCATTTTTGTTTTTCCTTACACGTATTGTTAAAGTTGTAGATCACATATAGTTGTTTAGTCCGATTGCTTACTTTTGAGCATTCGTTGACACTCTATGTAGGAGGGATGTAATATGATGAAAAAATTCTCTTGTTTTGCGGACATGTGTGCCTTTTGCCGTTCTGCTTTATTGCATAGTTGCTGACAGGATTTAGATAACCTTATAAGTTGTATGAAGTGTTATAACTCTTAATAATAGTTTTTTCACATCTCTATATTTCCAGTTTGTAGATGGGGAGCCTATATATAAAGGATGTTGCCGAACCAATGTTGGTGGGTTCCATGTGACTGATTATTTAAAGCAACTTCTTTCACTTAAATATCCTTATCATATGTGAGTATAAATCATCCTTCCTCTGTTATCAAATTAACCTGTCTGTTAAATACATGTATTTCTTACTCTTTCTTAAAATTCTCAATGCAGGGCTAGATTTACATGGGAAAAGGTTGACGACCTGAAGATGGAACATTGTTATATTGCACCAGATTATGCTTCTGAAGCTCGACTGTTTCAGGTAAGAAAAGGCTCTTTTCAGTCTAAGTTTATAAACTGTTTATCCGTTTCTAAGATTTTACTGCACTAATGGTTTGATAGAAAAAATCTAAGGAAGCTAAAGAAAAAACCAGATGTTGGCAGCTCCCTTGGGTTCCACCCCCTACTGAGGAGCCTCCTTCTGAGGAAGAGATTGCTAGAAAGGCAGCAATAAGAGAGAGACAAGGTCAAAGATTACGAGAAATGGCTGAGGCAAAGAGGTCCTCTAGAATAAACGAATTGGAAAATGAATTGCATGGTTTGGAATTTCTTCTAAAACAGCTTGAACAAGTTGAAGACCATGACATTCCATCTTTCCTAGCAGAGACTGGTTATGTCTCTAGGCAGGAGATAGAATCTGCCCGCACCAAAGTTACTCAATCTTTACGTAAAGCAAAAGGTGAACCAAAGAGTGAGCAAGCTGAAACTGAAAAGACTGACTCTGGAACTAATGAAAAGTATTCGCTTATAAACATCCCTGATGACATGCTCTCCCCTGAACAGGTCAGTTTTATATCTAATAGCTTATCAAATTCATCTTTTGCTTGTATGTGTTTGCTTTGGCACTTCAATGTCCAAACTTGTTTATAAAGTTGTTCTTTCTCTGTGCTATGTGATGTTGACCATGTATTTGTGGGTGTGCTTTGTTGATAGCTAGTTGAAAAAAAGAAACAGTTGTCACTGAAATCCATGTCAGATGGACGACAGCGATTGAAGCAGAAGCGTTACGAGGAGGAATTGGAGCGAGAAAGGAAACAACAGTTAGAGGAGGAAAAACGCCTGTATGTTTTATGCCACAGTTTATTCAGTTTAATTTAGAGTACTTTGTTGAAGATTTATGCGAGTCAAAAAACTAATCATAATCCCTTCTTGATAAAATGGAAAAAATGTCTTATTAAGGGAATACAAAACATGAACAAAATCATAAGTCTTGCCAAGGTTTGAGTACTTATAAATGTTGTTCTCTATTGTGATCAAAACCTTTCGGATTGATTTTGGCCCTTCTTACTACAGAGAGAACCCAGAGCTTTACTTGGAACAATTGCGTGCAAAGTACAAAGACCTTTCAGAGAAAGTTGAGCAGCGAAAACGGCTCAAGACAAATGGAGATCATTCTAATGGAAACAACTTGTCTGGTGGCATTGGGCGTGGTGAGAGACTCAGTGCTGCTCAGAGGGAGAGAATGCGCCTCTTAACTACTGCTGCATTTGATCGTGGTAAGGGAGAAGACACATTCGGTGCCAAAGATGAAGATTGGCAACTTTACAAATTGATGAGCAAAGATAACGATGATGGTGACGAGGGACCAGATGAGGATTACACTGAGCTAGCTCGCATCTCTTCCAAGCTACAGGTTAGCTTGAATTGTTTGAATTGGTGTATTGTTGCAATACTTGTGGATGACACAAAAACTCTTGGTGAATTGTTGCATTGGTGTAGGACTTGGATCCAACTTTTGTGCCGAAGTCAGAAAATGGTAGCTCTCAACCTGCTGAGGCATCACGTGCCCGTCCTCTAACAAAAGAAGATTTTCAAATTGTTTTTGGTGTTGAAAGGTTCCGATGCCCTGAAATCTTGTTCAATCCAAACTGGATCGCAGTAGATCAAGCAGGGTTAGATGAGATGGCGGGGGTGTCAATAAGAAGGTTATCATGTAAGGATGAAGGCCTAGAAGAGAGACTCACTAACTCCATACTTGTGACTGGTGGAAGTTCTAATTTCCCCGGCATCATTGAACGCCTTGAAGCTGGAATTAGGATGATTCGACCATGTGGATCACCCATTAAAGTAGTTAGAGCATTGGATCCTGTTATGGATGCATGGCGTGGGGCTGCTGCATATGCAACAATCCCACAATTCCATACTCAAACCTTCAGTAGGATGGACTATTTTGAAAAGGGTGAAGACTGGCTCCGGAGTTATCAACTCAAATATTCATTGTAAATGGATTCATAGCACAAGACTTCTTGTCTTCAACACCATACCTTCATCTATCTTGTAGCTCATGTTGTTGCATAAGCTACAAGTAGTATGCTTTTTGATTTTCTGTTGCAAAGCAAAACAATTTAAACTATTTTTAGGCTAACAAATTTACTAGTGAAACACATCCTATATGCAATATAGGGGTAATTTAGTCTACTCATGATTTCTTCTTTGTATTGTTCTTGGACAAAAGCTATTGATTTTCTTCTTTTGTGTGATTGTTCTTACAAATCACAAAGGTATAACAGCAGTCTTCCTTTCTCCTTCCCTGTGCAACGTCTTAGCTTTTTTCTTTATCATTGCTCTTGGACAAGAGGAATTAGTTTCCCCCTTCTTTGTCATTGTTCTTACAAGTTACTACGAGGTATTTGTTTTCTCCTTTTCTTCTATAGTACTTTCAAATTTCAAAGGTACGAGTGTTTTTGCTTCTCATTGCATGTTCTTACGAATTACAACTGTGCTAAGCATGAAGTTGTTTGCTGCTATATAGGTTATTGGTTGAAAAAAATATTAAAAATGGATAATTTGCGAGAATCTCACGTTGTAAGAAGGCAACAGAAGGTCCTCTAAGGTTTGCTACTTCATTTTTTTTTTGGTTCTCCTATAGACGTGTTAAAATTTTTGATTTTGTTGAAAGATTAATTTAGTTCACCACATTTGCAACCCTAATCGGTATTATTTTGCTTCAATATACTGTGGAAAATGCTCTAAGTTCTCACGTTGGCTTTAACTTGAAGGCAAAAGTATTCACTACTTAGTGGACAGTTTGGTTATTGAAGGTTTCATGGATAATTTTACTCCGCTGTTGCAGGCTCAACCTGGACACGTTATGAAATAACAATTTTGTTTTGGACATACAAATTATAATGTTTCAAAAACAGGATATAAAGGAAAATTTCATTACACGTTTCATACATGTTTTGAAATTTTTGTTTTTTACTTTTTTCTCTTGATTCTCTCAAAATTTCTTCTCTTCTCTAATTTTAGTTTTGCTCTTTGAGATTGAGAATTGCGTTTTTATAATTAAATTAAAATTCGATTGAATGTTGATTTAATAATTAAATACTAATTAAATTAAATGATAATTTTATTTGCTTCGTATAATCAGTTTAATTGATTAATTGAATAAGTGTTTAAACTTGATATGAATCTATAAAACTATGATAAAATGATTGATCGGTTAGAATGACATGTTTTTATCTTCTTAATTTCGGTCTTTCATCCTTGTCATGTTTTTGAAAATTATATTCTCTAATTTTTACATCTTTAAACTTTCAAATTAATTTGTACAGAAATAATACTAAAGATTGAATAAAATGTGTCCTAATGCAAAATTTTAAAGAAAATTTTGTGAGCCACCACTCATGCATATTAGTGGGGAAAGAGAAAGAGGGAACGATAGCATCACTTTTGCTTCGATGCAAAGCCACAAATTCACTCGTTTTTCCAATTTTCCACTGATTGACTCTAATTATTACCTCACTTCACCAAAATTTCAATCACTACTTCCTACTTTGATTGAATCAAAATCTTAGCACAAAGCCACCAAACAAACTAACTGTTGGAGGAAATAATTCTACTCATTCCAAATTTTTCTTATACTTGGCTCTTTGAATCAATTCATGCAATTTTCACCACAAATATCAGTTTCAGACAACTGGCTCCTAAATTAAGAAATTGATTTGAATCAAAATCATTGAATAGATCTGATTGCACTTGTCCATTCTACACCCACTTAGCAAATACTGCTTCTTCTTAATTTCACCTACTTCAGTTTTTAATGAATTACACCAGAGTTATTATCTCATAAAAATGCACCAAATTGATACTCAATTATATTATTACTATTAGTATTATTATCATCATACTTGTTGCAAAGGCAAGCAATATACCACATTCTACACCTTCTTTAATCTCTTCAATAGTTGTCATTACAACATGATTCACCAACATATAATATTAAAAGTTATAATTATAATGCAGCTCATTGTTTAAGAGTCTTGCAGATGCAAAAATAAAAACAAACTAACAATTATTTATATGCAAGAAAAAAAAAATGGTAATTGACTTATTTGTTGCACTTAAGGGCTTTCAAAGATTTTATATTAGACGTCATAAAAGTATTCTTCCTCCAAAATTCTTATACTCAATTCCAATCTAGGAGAATCACGTGGTATATTCAAGATGGACAAAAAAAGTATACATATACAATAAACAAACATCCAAAAAGTATATAAGGAAACATTTATCGTGTTAAAATAACATGTTTCAAAATTTCTCAACCAAAGCATTCATGTTTAAACATTATTTTGGTACAATTCACAAGATTCTGAAGCTGAATTTTACCTATTAAGCAAATAACGATATATAAATATGATAACAGTTTTAATAAAAAAAAATGTGACTATCTTATCTATTAAAAAAATGAATAACTCAATTTAATTTGCACTTAATTAGGAAACCTTGAAAATACTTCATTTTTACAAGTTGGATGATAACGACATGTAGATGTATTTCGTCATGTGTTAATTAAGAATTCAGGTGGTTAGCATAAATCAAATATTTCTTCATGTGCTAGTTAAGAATTCAGGTCATTAACATAAGAATAAAATTATTTTATTTACTTGATTTTTTTATGTTGAAACGTGAATAGATAAAGAAGAAAATGTAAGGAAGGATATTGGTGTTACAACAGCATGATTAAAGCGAAAGACAAAGACTGTTATATTTAAACAAAAGCAAAAAAAATATATCAAGAGTGTCATGTTAATACTTAGATAATGTTACAAATAACGAACTAAAATTAAGTTAGCAACTTGTTTTGATTAGTTGAAGTATCTTTGTTTACATTATTTAAAAGTAAGGTATACTTGGTGTTTGAAAAAAAAATTAATTTGCATATAACAAACACTTTAATGGGTTTAACTTATTATTTAAATTTAAAGGTGATTCAGAATAATGATGGTTTGATTGAACACCCTCCGATATTAAATAAAGATCGTTTGATGTATAAAGTAGTTTATTATATTATATTATATTATATTATATATATATATATATATATATATATATATATATATATATAGTTAATAAAAATTTATATAATGACAAAATTCAAAAGATCCATTGTAAACTTCAAAACAAGTTTTCTAAACCAATTACTTTTACTGTAATCACCAGTTTAAAATGTATTTTTAAGATCATCTAATCTAATTTTTAAATCATAAATATTACATTTTAATTTGACTCCTTTAACCAAATATGTAGCTCAAAATTAATAAAAAAAAAATTCAATCAATGTTAACCGATTACATAAATTACAAATTCAAAAACAATTGCTTTCATAATTAAATCAATAAATTGATCACATTTAAGGTAGTCTCTCTTACATGACAATTACTAACATTTTAATAAGTGACTAACCAGGAACTCAAATAATAGGAATCTAGAAAAATATTGTCAAATAAATCAAACTCTAACCAAGGGATAAACTAGTTAAAAGAAATACTCCTCTCATATGATAGAATCAACAATTTTTCATTGCTCACAAAATAAGTTAAAAGAAAAATAAAAACAATAAGACATTTAATCCAAATTCAGTTATGATGGGATATAATTGATCTTGAAGTTGTTATAATGTGTATTGTTAAACCTGTTATAGAAAGATATTTGAAATGAGATCAAAGATTTAGAGGCAAAGAAATAAGGTTATAACAAAAGAACCTCTGAAGGTTCGTAAGAAGGAAACAAAATGGAAAAAAAAAATGTTTTACTTAGACATAAATGCATGTATGTCGGTGCATTTTGTTCGTGTTTGAAATATAAAATAATTGGGAATGATCATGAAACATTATATATATATATATATATATATATATATATATATATATATATATATATATATAT